>BNJS01003048.1_pt1 | contig 209245 bp, 225 predicted proteins | sample 8540461 | NCBI WGS metagenome assembly BNJS01 (sample SAMD00202454, study PRJDB9452) | human saliva metagenome | isolation source: human saliva | place: Japan
ATGATTATTTCTTCGAGTCAAGTCCAATCAAGGCTATTTCAAGCTTTAACATTGGTTCTCGCCCAGCCGCTCGTAAGACGATTACTGAAATCGGTGGTTTGCGAGCTATCCCTTGGGTATTCTCATGGTCACAAAGCCGCGTCATGTTCCCTGGCTGGTATGGTGTCGGTTCAAGTTTCAAAGAATTTATCGATAAGAATCCAGAAAATATCGCTATCCTACGAGATATGTACCAAAATTGGCCTTTCTTCCAATCGCTTCTTTCAAATGTCGATATGGTCTTGTCAAAATCAAATATGAACATTGCTTTTGAATATGCTAAACTTTGTGAGGATGAAGAAGTAAAAGCAATCTATGAGACTATTCTAAATGAATGGCAAGTCACCAAGGAAGTTATCTTGGCTATCGAAGGTTACGATGAACTCTTGGCTGAAATCCATATCTAAAAGCAAGTTTGGATTACCGTATGCCTTACTTTAATATCCTTAACTATATCCAGTTGGAGTTGATTAAACGTCAACGTCGAGGAGAATTATCAAGCGACCAAGAAAAATTAATCCATACAACCATCAACGGAATTGCGACAGGATTGCGTAATTCAGGCTGATACCTATCAAGCTTCCTCTTTTCTATAGGGGAAGTTTTTGAATATTTCAAAAAAATGCTAAAAGAGTCTTGACAAGTAGTTGAAAAATGATATAATTTAACCATTCAGAAAAGTAATCATATAAACTTTTTAGAGAGTCTGTGGTAGCTGAAAACAGATAAGTGATGATGATGAAAATTGGGCTGAATGTTATTTAGAATTTGAAATCATAAAAATTCGGTGAGCACACCTTACAGTGCATCTCGTTATTGCGAGACAGAGCGATAGGGAAATTCCCTATAATTGAGGTGGTACCGCGCATCGACGTCCTCACACAAGTTTTTTGTGTGAGGACTTTTTTGATGGAGGTTAGTATGGAAAGAAAACGATGGCGTCGCTTGTTTATACTCAATGAAAATCAAAGTACAAACTAGGAAGCTAGCCGCAGGCTGCTCAAAACACTGTTTTGAGGTTGTGGATAGAACTGACAGAGTCAGTATCATATACCTACGGCAAGGTGAAGCTGACGTGGTTTGAAGAGATTTTCGAAGAGTATTAGATAAGTGAAGTATTTTAAGGAATAAAAAAGGAGAAGTAGAATGAAAAATAAACGTTTAATTGGAATTATCGCTGCATTAGCAGTCTTAGTAGCAGGAAGCTTGATTTACTCTTCAATGAATAAACCAGAAGCTAAGAATGAGAAGAAAGTTGCCAAAGTTGGTGTTCTTCAGTTTGTGAGCCATCCATCTCTTGACTTGATTTATAAAGGGATTCAAGATGGTCTTGCAGAAGAAGGTTATAAAGATGACCAGTTGAAGATTGACTTTATGAACTCAGAAGGTGACCAAGTAAGGTTGCGACAATGAGTAAACAATTGGTTGCAAATGGGAATGACCTTGTGGTTGGTATTGCAACACCAGCTGCTCAAGGTTTGGCTAGTGCAACAAAAGACCTACCGGTTATCATGGCCGCTATTACTGACCCAATCGGTGCTAACTTGGTTAAAGATTTGAAAAAACCAGGTGGCAACATTACAGGGGTATCTGACCACAATCCAGCTCAACAACAAGTTGAACTCATCAAAGCTTTGACACCAAATGTGAAAACAATCGGAGCTCTTTACTCAAGCAGCGAAGACAATTCAAAAACTCAGGTTGAAGAATTTAAGGCTTATGCTGAAAAAGCAGGTTTGACAGTGGAAACATTTGCAGTTCCTTCAACAAATGAAATTGCTTCAACAGTTAATGTTATGACTAGCAAGGTCGATGCTATCTGGGTTCCAATTGATAACACCATTGCATCAGCTTTTTCAACAGTTGTATCAAGCAACCAATCAGCTAAAAAACCAATCTACCCAAGTGCGACTGCCATGGTAGAAGCAGGTGGTTTGGCATCAGTTGTAGTTGACCAACATGATCTCGGTGTGGCAACAGGTAAAATGATTGCGCAAGTTTTGAAAGGTGCAAAACCAGCTGATACTCCAGTCAATGTCTTTTCAACTGGTAAGTCAGTGATTAATAAAAAATTGGCACAAGAGCTAGGTATTACGATTCCTGAATCTGTTCTAAAAGAAGCAGGGCAAGTGATTGAATAATCTACAATGGAGGAGTTGGGGACATCTCCTCCAATTTTTTACAATAAAAATCATATAGAAAAGGTTAAGAAACAGATGATATTATCTATTATTTCTCAAGGATTTGTCTGGGCTATTTTAGGTCTGGGAATCTTTATGACATTTAGGATTTTGAACTTTCCAGATATGACGACAGAAGGTTCCTTCCCTCTTGGGGGAGCTGTTGCTGTCACTCTGATAACCAAAGGCGTAAACCCCTTTTTAGCGACACTTGTTGCTGTTGGAGCCGGTTGTTTGGCTGGAATGGCAGCTGGACTTCTTTATACAAAAGGGAAGATCCCAACCTTGCTCTCAGGGATTTTGGTGATGACTTCCTGTCACTCTATCATGCTCTTGATTATGGGACGTGCCAATTTAGGCCTGCTTGGAACCAAGCAAATTCAGGATGTCTTACCTTTTGATTCAGATTTGAACCAACTCTTGACAGGTCTTATCTTTGTAAGTCTTGTTATTGCTCTCATGCTCTTTTTCTTGGATACTAAACTTGGACAAGCCTATATTGCTACAGGTGACAATCCTGATATGGCTAGAAGTTTCGGGATTCATACTGGACGCATGGAGCTCATGGGCTTGGTCTTATCAAATGGTGTGATTGCCCTTGCAGGAGCTCTCATTGCCCAGCAAGAAGGGTATGCCGATGTATCTCGAGGAATCGGAGTTATCGTTGTGGGGCTTGCAAGTTTGATTATTGGAGAAGTTATCTTCAAGAGTTTGAGCCTGGCAGAACGTCTGGTTACCATCGTTGTAGGTTCTATCGCTTATCAATTTTTAGTGTGGGCAGTTATCGCTCTTGGCTTTAATACAAGTTACCTTCGTTTGTACAGCGCCGTGATTTAGCAGTCTGCCTCATGATTCCAACATTTAAGCAAACAATCTTGAAAGGAGCCAAATTAAGCAAATGACAGCAATTGTAGAATTAAAAAATGCAACCAAAGTCGTTAAAAATGGCTTTGATGAAGAAAAGATTATTTTAAATGATGTTTCCTTAGAAATTTTTGAACAGGATTTCATCACGATTTTAGGTGGAAATGGTGCTGGGAAATCAACTCTCTTTAACACTATTGCAGGAACCTTGTCATTAACCAGTGGAACCATCCGTATTTTGGGTGAAGATGTTACCAAGTTTTCACCAGAGAAGCGGGCTAAGTATCTGTCTCGTGTCTTCCAAGATCCAAAGATGGGGACAGCTCCTCGTATGACAGTGGCAGAGAATCTATTGATTGCCAAGTTTCGTGGTGAAAAGCGTGGATTGTTACCACGACGCTTGACTAGTTATAAGAATGAATTTCAGGCGACCATTGAAAAAGTAGGAAATGGTCTTGAGAAACATTTGAATACACCGATTGAGTTCTTATCAGGTGGGCAAAGACAGGCCTTGAGTCTCTTGATGGCAACCTTGAAGCGGCCTGAATTACTCTTGTTAGACGAGCATACTGCGGCCCTTGATCCAAAGACCAGTGTGGCCTTGATGGAATTGACAGACGAATTTGTCAAGAAAGACCAGTTGACAGCTCTTATGATTACCCACCATATGGAAGATGCTCTCAAATATGGCAATCGCTTGATTGTCATGAAAGAAGGACGAATTATCCAAGATTTGAACCAAGAAGAAAAAGCAAAAATGAAAATCTCTGATTATTATCAGCTCTTTGAATAAAGTAGGGAAAATGAGTGAAATGGTTTACTTTTTTTCTGAAATAAAGTATACTATATAAAGTAAACTATGATAACATGGAGGTATTGTGTATGGTTGACAAACAAGTCATTGAAGAAATCAAAAACAATGCCAACATTGTGGAAGTCATAGGAGATGTGATTTCTTACAAAAGGCAGGACGGAACTATCTAGGGCTCTGTCCTTTTCATGGTGAAAAAACACCTTCTTTTAACGTTGTAGAGGACAAGCAGTTTTACCACTGTTTTGGTTGTGGTCGCTCGGGTGATGTCTTTAAGTTCATCGAGGAGTACCAAGGGGTTCCCTTTATGGAGGCTGTCCAAATCTTAGGTCAGCGTGTTGGGATAGAGGTGGAAAAACCGCTTTATAGTGAGCAGAAGCCAGCCTCGCCTCACCAAGCTCTTTATGATATGCACGAAGATGCGGCTAAATTTTATCATGCTATTCTCATGACAACGACCATGGGGGAAGAGGCTAGAAACTACCTTTATCAGCGTGGTTTGACAGATGAAGTGCTCAAGCATTTTCGGATTGGTTTAGCACCTCCAGAACGAAACTATCTCTATCAACGTTTGTCTGGTCAGTATCGTGATGAGGATTTTCTAGATTCAGGGCTATTTTACCTATCAGATGCCAATCAATTTGTAGACACCTTTCACAATCGCATTATGTTTCCCCTGACAAATGACCAAGGAAAGGTCATTGCCTTCTCAGGTCGTATCTGGCAGAAAACGGATTCACAAACTTCTAAGTATAAAAATAGCCGATCGACTGCAATTTTTAACAAAAGTTACGAATTATATCATATGGATAGGGCAAAAAAATCTTCTGGTAAAACCAGTGAGATTTACCTGATGGAAGGGTTCATGGATGTCATTGCAGCCTATCGGGCTGGAATCGAAAATGCTGTAGCGTCTATGGGAACGGCCTTAAGTCGTGAGCATGTTGAGCATCTGAAAAGGTTAACCAAGAAGTTGGTTCTTGTTTACGATGGCGATAAGGCTGGGCAAGCCGCGACTTTGAAAGCGCTGGACGAAATTGGTGATATGCCTGTGCAAATCGTCAGCATGCCTGATAACTTGGATCCAGATGAGTATCTACAAAAAAATGGACCAGAAGACTTGGCCTATCTATTAACGAAAACTCGTATTAGTCCGATTGAGTTCTACATTCACCAGTATAAGCCTGAAAATAGTGAAAATTTGCAGGCTCAGATTGAGTTTATTGAAAAAATAGCTCCCTTGATTGTTCAAGAAAAGTCCATTACTGCTCAAAACAGCTATATTCATATTTTAGCTGACAGTCTGGCGTCCTTTGATTATGCCCAGATTGAGCAGATTGTTAATGAAAGCCGTCAGGCACAAAGGCAGAATCGCATGGAAGTAATTTCCAGACCGACGCAAATCACTATGCCTGTCACCAAGCAGTTATCGGCTATTATGAGGGCAGAAGCTCATTTACTTATCGAATGATGGAATCTCCCCTTATTTTGAATGATTACCGTTTGCGAGAAGACTTTGTATTTGACACACCTGAATTTCAGGTCTTATATGACTTGCTTGGTCAGTATGGCAATCTTCCTCCAGAAGTTTTAGCAGAACAGACAGAGGAAGTTGAAAGAGCTTGGTACCAAGTCTTAGCTCAGGATTTGCCTGCTGAGATGTCACCGCAGGAACTTAGTGAAGTAGAAATGACTCGAAACAAGGCTCTCTTGAATCAGGACAATATGAGAATCAAAAAGAAGGTGCAGGAAGCTAGCCATGTAGGAGATACCGACACAGCCCTAGAAGAATTGGAACGTTTAATTTCCCAAAAGAGAAGAATGGAGTAATAATGGCAACAAAACAAAAAGAAGTAACAACATTTGATGTACAAGTAGCAGAATTTATCCGTAATCATAAGCAAAAAGGGACAGCAACAGATGATGAAATCAATGCTAGTCTTGTCGTTCCTTTTACCTTGGACGCTGATGGGATTGAAGATCTCTTGCAACGGATTCAGGACGCAGGAATTTCTATCACAGATAATGAAGGAAATCCAAGTGCGCGTGTTCTTAGTGCTGAAGAAGAACCAGAACTCAGCGATGAGGACTTGATTGGTTCAACTTCTGCTAAGGTTAATGACCCTGTCCGTATGTACTTGAAAGAAATCGGGGTCGTTCCTCTCTTGACCAATGAAGAGGAAAAAGAATTGGCACTAGCAGTTGAAGCTGGTGATATCGAAGCCAAACAACGTCTTGCGGAAGCCAACCTTCGTTTGGTTGTTTCTATTGCCAAACGCTATGTTGGCCGTGGTATGCAGTTCCTTGACTTGATTCAAGAAGGGAATATGGGCTTGATGAAGGCGGTTGACAAGTTTGACTATTCTAAAGGGTTCAAGTTCTCAACTTATGCAACTTGGTGGATTCGTCAGGCTATCACTCGTGCTATTGCGGACCAAGCTCGTACCATCCGTATCCCAGTTCACATGGTTGAAACCATCAATAAATTGGTTCGTGAACAGCGTAACCTCCTTCAAGAATTGGGTCAAGACCCAACACCAGAGCAAATCGCTGAACGTATGGATATGACTCCTGATAAGGTTCGTGAAATCTTGAAGATCGCTCAAGAACCGGTATCTCTTGAAACACCAATCGGTGAAGAGGATGATAGCCACCTTGGGGACTTTATCGAAGATGAAGTGATTGAAAATCCAGTGGACTATACAACTCGTATCGTCTTGCGTGAGCAGTTGGATGAGGTCTTGGATACTCTTACAGACCGTGAAGAAAATGTTTTGCGTCTGCGTTTTGGGCTAGATGATGGTAAAATGCGTACCCTTGAAGATGTTGGTAAAGTCTTTAACGTGACTCGCGAGCGAATTCGTCAGATTGAAGCTAAGGCTTTGAGAAAACTACGCCAACCAAGTCGCAGCAAACCGCTTCGTGATTTTATTGAAGACTAAGAGTGAGGATGAATATGGCTTATACAGAAGAGCAAATTGAAAACATCAAAACACGAATTTTATCAGCCTTGGAAGAAGTTATTGACCCTGAGTTGGGAATCGATATTGTCAATCTTGGTTTGATCTATGAGATTCGTTTTGATGGCGACACAGGACAAACAGAGATTGATATGACTTTGACAACTATGGGTTGTCCCCTAGCAGACCTTTTGACGGATCAGATTTATGATGCCATGACAGAGGTACCAGAAGTAACGGATACAGAGGTTAAATTAGTCTGGTATCCAGCCTGGACTGTTGAAAAAATGAGTCGCTATGCACGCATTGCCCTAGGAATTAAATAAACATATAAAAGCATGTGAGAGACCGTTGGAAAAGTGAGGAAATTTCCCCCTCTTTTCCTCCAGTCTCTCCTTTCTTTTGCTGATTTTATTCCAAGAAAATGATATAATGGTAGTTATGGAAAAAAAGAAATTACGCATCAATATGTTGAGTTCAAGTGAGAAAGTAGCAGGACAAGGAGTTTCGGGCGCTTACCGTGAATTAGTTCGTCTTCTTCACCGAGATGCAAAGGATCAATTGATTGTTACAGAAAATCTTCCAATAGAGGCAGATGTGACTCACTTTCATACAATTGATTTTCCCTATTATTTATCAACATTTCAAAAGAAACGCTCAGGAAGGAAAATTGGCTATGTGCATTTCTTACCTGATACACTTGAGGGAAGTTTGAAAATTCCATTTTTCTTAAAGGGAATTGTGAAACGCTATGTATTTTCTTTTTACAACCGGATGGAGCACTTGGTGGTGGTCAATCCTATGTTTATCGAGGATTTGGTGGCAGCTGGTATTCCACGTGAAAAAGTGACTTATATTCCTAACTTTGTAAACAAGGAAAAATGGCATCCTCTACCACAAGAAGAGATAGTCAGACTGCGTACAGAGCTAGGTCTTAGTGACAATCAGTTTATCGTAGTAGGTGCTGGTCAAGTTCAGAAGCGCAAAGGGATTGACGATTTTATCCGTCTGGCTGAGGAATTGCCGCAAATTACCTTTATCTGGGCAGGTGGTTTCTCTTTTGGTGGTATGACAGATGGTTATGAACGCTACAAGAAAATCATGGAGAATCCCCCTAAAAATTTGATTTTTCCAGGTATTGTGTCACCAGAGCGTATGCGCGAATTGTATGCCCTAGCGGACCTTTTCTTGTTGCCTAGTTACAATGAGCTCTTTCCGATGACGATTTTAGAGGCTGCCAGTTGTGAAGCTCCTATTATGTTGCGTGATTTAGATCTTTATAAGGTAATTTTAGAGGGAAATTATCGGGCGACAGCAGATAGAGAAGAGATGAAAGAAGCTATTCTGGAATATCAAGCAAATCCTGCTGCCTTAAAAGACCTCAAAGAAAAAGCTAAGAATATTTCTAGAGAGTATTCAGAAGAGCATCTGTTACAAATCTGGTTGGACTTTTATGAAAAACAAGCCGCTTTAGGGAGAAAGTAAAAAGTGAGGTAATCTATGCGAATTGGTTTATTTACAGATACCTATTTTCCTCAGGTTTCAGGTGTTGCGACCAGTATTCGAACCTTGAAAACCGAACTTGAAAAGCAGGGACATGCTGTTTTTATCTTTACGACGACAGATAAGGATGTCAATCGCTACGAAGATTGGCAAATTATCCGCATTCCAAGCGTTCCTTTCTTTGCTTTTAAGGATCGTCGCTTTGCCTATCGAGGATTCAGCAAGGCGCTTGAAATTGCTAAACAATATCAACTAGATATTATACATACTCAGACAGAATTTTCTCTTGGCTTGTTGGGAATTTGGATTGCGCGTGAATTGAAGATTCCAGTCATCCATACCTATCACACCCAGTACGAAGACTATGTGCATTATATTGCCAAGGGGATGTTGATTCGTCCTAGTATGGTCAAGTATCTGGTCAGAGGTTTCCTGCACGATGTGGATGGGGTTATTTGCCCGAGTGAGATTGTCCGTGACTTGTTATCTGACTATAAGGTCAAGGTGGAAAAGAGAGTCATTCCAACTGGGATTGAATTAGCTAAGTTTGAGCGTCCAGAAATCAAGCAGGAAAATCTGAAAGAACTACGTAGTAAACTAGGGATTCAAGATGATGAACAGATGTTGCTTAGTCTTTCCAGAATTTCCTATGAAAAAAATATTCAAGCAGTATTAGCAGCCTTTGCAGAAGTTCTGAAAGAAGAAGACAAGGTTAAACTGGTGGTAGCTGGGGATGGTCCTTATCTGGATGACCTCAAAGAGCAAGCCCAGAAACTAGAGATTCAAGACTCTGTTGTCTTTACAGGGATGATTGCTCCTAGTGAGACAGCTCTTTACTATAAGGCGGCGGATTTCTTCATCTCGGCATCGACAAGTGAAACCCAAGGCTTGACCTACTTGGAAAGCTTAGCCAGTGGAACGCCTGTCATTGCTCATGGAAATCCTTATCTGGACAATCTTATCAGTGATAAAATGTTTGGAACCTTGTATTACGGTGAACATGATTTGGCTGGAGCTATTCTGGAGGCCCTGATTGCAACACCAGACATGAATGAGCATACTTTATCAGAGAAGTTGTACGAGATTTCAGCTGAAAACTTTGGGAAACGAGTGTATGAGTTTTATCTGGATGCCATTATTTCAAATAACTTCCAGAAAGATTTAGCCAAAGATGATACGGTCAGTCAGCGTATTTAAAACAGTTTTGTATCTACCGCAACAGGTGGTTGCTGTACCCGTAAAAGGCTCTAGACGCATGCTGAAGGCTTCAAAAACACAGTTGATCAGCATAAGAGATTATTGGAAAGACCATGAAGAATAGAAAGAGGAACAGCTATGAAAAAACAATTAATGAGAAGTGGGCGTGACAAAAAGATTGCGGGTGTTTGTGCTGGAGTGGCCTATTATCTAGATATAGATCCAACTATCGTTCGCGTAATATGGGGTGTCCTTGCTTTCTGTTACGGAGCGGGAATTGTAGCTTATATCATTTTATGGATTATTGCGCCAGTAGCAACTGACTATTGAAAACTAGCTCAATTCATGCTAAGATAATAGAAAATAGAATGTAACGAAGGAGATAAAAATGGCATTTGGAGATAATGGAAATCGTAAAAAAACTATGTTTGAGAAAATAACCTTGTTTATCGTGATTATCATGCTAGTAGCAAGTTTATTGGGAATTTTTTGCAACTGCAATTGGTGCCCTCAGTAATCTATAAAATAGATTCAAGAAAATTTAGTGACTGGGATTTCCCAGCCCTTTTTTTAAAGTGAGAAGAAAAAAATGAGTATGTTTTTAGATACAGCTAAGATCAAGGTCAAGGCTGGTAATGGTGGTGATGGCATGGTTGCCTTTCGCCGTGAAAAATATGTCCCTAATGGCGGTCCTTGGGGCGGTGATGGTGGTCGTGGAGGCAATGTCATCTTCGTTGTAGACGAAGGACTACGGACTTTGATGGATTTCCGCTACAATCGCCATTTCAAGGCTGATTCTGGTGAGAAAGGAATGACCAAAGGGATGCATGGTCGTGGTGCTGAAGACCTTAGAGTTCGAGTACCACAAGGTACAACTGTTCGTGATGCAGAGACTGGCAAGGTTTTGACAGATTTGATTGAACATGGTCAAGAATTTATCGTTGCTCACGGTGGTCGTGGTGGACGTGGAAATATTCGTTTCGCGACACCCAAAAATCCTGCACCGGAAATCTCTGAAAATGGAGAACCAGGTCAGGAACGTGAGTTACAATTGGAACTAAAAATCTTGGCGGATGTTGGTTTAGTAGGTTTCCCATCTGTTGGGAAATCAACACTTTTAAGTGTTATCACATCTGCTAAACCCAAAATCGGTGCCTACCACTTTACCACTATTGTGCCAAATTTAGGAATGGTTCGTACCCAATCAGGTGAATCTTTTGCAGTAGCCGATCTGCCAGGTTTGATTGAAGGCGCTAGTCAAGGTGTTGGTTTGGGAACCCAGTTCCTCCGTCACATTGAGCGTACCCGTGTCATCCTTCACATCATTGATATGTCAGCTAGCGAAGGACGTGATCCTTATGAGGATTATCTTGCCATTAACAAGGAGTTGGGAGTCATACAATCTTCGTCTTATGGAGCGTCCACAGATTATCGTAGCCAATAAGATGGATATGCCTGAGAGTCAAGAAAATCTTAAAGAATTTAAGAAAAAATTGGCTGAAAATTATGATGAATTTGAAGAGTTACCAGCTATCTTCCCAATTTCTGGTTTGACTAAGCAAGGTCTGGCAACGCTTTTGGATGCGACAGCTGAATTGTTAGACAAGACACCAGAATTCTTGCTCTACGACGAGTCAGATATGGAAGAAGAAGCTTACTATGGATTTGACGAGGAAGAAAAAGCCTTTGAAATCAGTCGTGATGACGATGCGACATGGGTACTTTCTGGTGAAAAGCTCATGAAACTCTTTAATATGACCAACTTTGATCGTGACGAATCAGTCATGAAATTTGCTCGTCAGCTACGTGGTATGGGGGTTGATGAATCCCTTCGTGCGCGTGGTGCTAAGGATGGGGATTTGGTCCGCATTGGTAAATTTGAGTTTGAATTTGTAGACTAGGAGACTGATATGGGAGATAAACCGATATCTTTCCGAGATGCGGATGGCAATTTTGTTTCCGCCGCAGACGTTTGGAATGAAAAGAAATTGGAAGAACTATTTAATCGTCTCAATCCAAATCGTGCCTTGAGATTAGCACGAACTAAAAAAGAAAATCCATCACAGTAAAGAAGATAAAACTCCAATTATCAGTCAAGTTAACGGTAACGAATAGAAGATAAGATCGAGAAAGGGCCAAAAATCGTCCTTTCTTTTTATTTATAAATGTCTAATACTTAATGAAAATCAAAGAGCAAACTAGGAAACTAACCGCAGGTTGGTCAAAACACTGTTTTGAGGTTGCAGATGGAAGGTGATGTGGATTGAAGAGATTTTCGAAGAGTATCAAATGTCTAACAAGGTTTTAGAAGTCGTGTTGTCCTATTATAGCTTCAAAACGCTATACTTTTTTTGTTGAAAAAAGAATTTTTTTACAAAAATAGTTGGTTATTTAGTTTATTTATGCTATAATAGGAGCAATTATTTTTAGGAGGTGTCAGTATGTCTTATTTGTTTGAGATATTACCGAGTTTATTGAGCGGTGCAAGCATGACTTTGCAGGTTTTTGCACTGGTCTTGATTTTTTCTATTCCCTTGGGCGTTTTGATTGCCTTTGCCTTGCAAGTCCATTGGAAGCCCCTCCATTATCTGATTAACATTTATATCTGGATCATGCGGGGCACACCCTTGCTCTTGCAATTGATCTTTATCTATTATGTGCTCCCAAGTATTGGGATTCGTTTGGACCGTCTTCCAGCGGCCATTATTGCCTTTGTTTTAAATTATGCGGCTTACTTTGCTGAAATCTTCCGTGGGGGGATTGATACCATTCCTAAAGGTCAATATGAGGCTGCTAAGGTCTTGAAGTTTAGTCCTTTTGCCACAGTGCGCTATATTATTTTGCCTCAGGTGACCAAGATTGTTCTTCCTAGTGTCTTTAATGAAGTCATGAGTTTGGTCAAGGATACCTCTCTGGTTTATGCTCTAGGCATTTCAGACCTTATCTTGGCGAGTCGAACAGCTGCCAACCGTGACGCCAGTCTGGTTCCTATGTTCTTGGCAGGAGCCATTTACTTGATTTTGATTGGGATTGTGACCATTCTTGCCAAAAAAGTTGAGAAGAAGTATAGTTACTATAGATAGGAGGCTGCCATGTTAGAATTACGAAATATCAATAAGGATTTTGGTGAAAAGCAAATTTTGTCCAATTTCAGTCTAAGCATTCCTGAAAAACAAATCCTGGCTATTGTAGGACCTTCTGGTGGAGGTAAGACAACCCTCTTGCGCATGCTTGCAGGTCTTGAAACTATTGATTCAGGGCAAATCTTTTATAATGGAGAACCTTTAGAACTGGATGAATTGGAGAAGAGGAATCTACTGGGATTTGTCTTCCAAGATTTTCAACTGTTCCCTCATTTATCAGTTCTAGATAATTTGACCTTATCGCCCGTAAAAACCATGGGAATGAAGCAGGATGAGGCTGAGCAGAAGGCGCGAGGGCTTTTGGAACAGTTGGGACTGGCTGGTTATGCAGATGCCTATCCTTTCTCACTATCTGGTGGGCAAAAGCAACGGGTGGCCTTGGCGCGTGCTATGATGATTGACCCAGAAATCATTGGCTACGATGAACCAACTTCTGCCCTAGATCCAGAATTGCGCTTGGAAGTGGAAAAACTGATCTTACAAAATAGGGAACTTGGGATGACGCAGATTGTGGTTACCCACGATTTACAGTTCGCTGAAAATATCGCAGATCAGATTCTCAAGGTTGAGCCCAAGTAGGAGGTGCCAATGACTAATAAGAAAATTGCTTTAGTATTGGTTTCTCTCCTGACTCTCTTTTTAACGGCTTGTACTCAGAAGGCTAGCGATCCAAAGCAGGATAACTGGGATAAGTATCAAGAGCAGGGGAGTATAACTATTGGTTTTGACAATACTTTTGTACCCATGGGATTTGAAGAAAAGAATGGCCAATATACGGGCTTTGATATTGATTTAGCACAAGCTGTCTCTGAAAAATTAGGTTTTAAGGTTCAATTTCAGCCAATCGACTGGGATATGAAGGAGACGGAACTGCAAAATGGAACCATAGATGCCATCTGGAATGGCTATTCTGCCACTGATGAACGCCGAGAGAAGGTTGCCTTTAGCATTCCATATATGGAAAATCAGCAAGTTCTGGTGACGAAAAAAAGCCAGCAGATCCATTCAGTAGAGGATATGAAGGATAAGACCTTGGGAGCCCAAGCCGGTTCCTCTGGTTATTTAGACTTTGAAGCCCAGCCAGATTTACTGAAAAATCGTGTAAAAGACCAGAAGGCCAATCAATACCAGAGTTTCAATGAAGCCTTGATTGATTTGAAAAATGACCGGATTGATGCCTTGTTGATTGACCGAGTGTATGCTAATTACTACCTCCAGTCTGAGGGGATATTAAATGACTATAATGTTTTTTCAGCAGGATTTGAAAGTGAATCCTTTGCGGTCGGAGTTAGACCAGCAGACAAGAGATTGCTGCAAGCATTAAACCAAGCCTTTATCGCACTACACCAAGAAGGGAAGTTCCAAGAGATCAGCCAAAAATGGTTTGGAGATGATGTAGCAACAAAAGAAGTGAAAAGTAGAGATTGAGTGTTTCCTCAGTCTCTTTTTGCATCAAAAAATCCTCTGACAAGAGCCAGAGGATAAGAGCTTATACTCAATGAAAATCAAAGAGCAAACTAGGAAGCTAGCCGCAGGCTGTACTTGAGTACGGCAAGGCAACGCTGACGTGGTTTGAATTTGATTTTCGAAGAGTATTATTTCATTGTTGGGAAGAGCAATACATCACGGATAGTGTTTGTATCAGTGAGGAGCATGCAGAGACGGTCGATACCGATTCCCAAACCACCTGTTGGTGGCATACCGTATTCAAGGGCCTCGATGTAGTCATAGTCGATGCCTGTTGCTTCATCGTCACCAAGTTCTTTGGCTTTAGCTTGGGCTTCAAAACGGCTAAGTTGGTCGATTGGGTCGTTCAATTCAGTAAAGGCATTACCGTACTCCTTAGTCATGATGAAGAGCTCGAAACGGTCAGTAAAGCGTTCGTCTTCAGGATTCTTCTTAGCGAGTGGAGATACAGCTACTGGATGGCCATAGACAAAGGTTGGTTGGATCAAGGTTTCTTCAACAAACTCTTCAAAGAAGGCATTGATAATGTGACCAACCTCAGTGTAGTGTTTCTCAACTGGAACTTTCTTCTCAGCAGCGATAGCTTTGGCTTCCTCGAAAGTCATGTCTTGCCAGAAATCTACACCAGTAATTTCCTTGATAGCATCCACCATGTGAACACGCTTAAATGGTTCATTGATTTTGATTTCAGTTCCTTGGTAGTTAACTGGGCCTTCGCCTTTGACAGCTTTAGCAGCATGTTGGATAATGCCTTCCGTCAAGTCCATGATGTCTTGGAAGTCTGCATAAGCTTGGTAGACTTCGATAGAAGTAAATTCAGGGTTATGAGTAGCATCCATTCCTTCGTTACGGAAGATACGGCCAATTTCATAAACGCGTTCCATACCACCTACGATTAGGCGTTTCAAGTGAAGCTCAGTCGCGATACGAAGCACCATGTCAATGTTTTGGGCATTGTGGTGAGTGATAAATGGACGGGCAGAAGCACCACCAGCTTCGTTATGAAGAACAGGTGTTTCCACTTCAAGGAAACCTTTTTGATCAAGGTAACGACGGATTTCAGAAATGATTTTTGAACGAGTGACAAAGCGCTCAAAGCTTTCACGGTTAGAAATCAAGTCAAGGTAACGTTTACGGTAAATTGTTTCAACGTCTGTCAAACCATGGAATTTCTCTGGTAGAGGACGAAGAGCCTTAGACAAGTGTGTGATGTGAGTAGCCTTGATAGAGAGTTCTCCCATATCTGTACGCATCACTTCGCCTTCGACACCAAGGAAGTCACCAAGGTCTGCTTTTTTGAAGATTTCATAGTTTTCTTCACCGACAGCATCCTTACGAACGTAGATCTGGATTTGACCTTCGCGGTCTTGAAGGTGGGCAAAACCTACTTTACCTTTACCACGTTTGGTTACCAAGCGTCCTGCGATAGTAGCTGTTTCGTTTTTATCGTGTAATTGTTCTTTATCGAGATCAGCAAATTTATCTTTTAATTCTTGTGAATTTGCAGTGCGTTCAAAGCGTTTTCCGAAAGGATCAATTCCTTGTTCACGGAGCGCAGCCATTTTTTCACGGCGAACGATCTGCTGGTCATTTAGTTCTTCCATATGTTCTGTTGACATGGGATCCTCCTAGTTTTACTCAAAATTGAATACGATGAGTCATTTTTTGCGATACTCCCATTTTATCATAAATAAGCAAGAAATTCACGGATAATCTTTCAAAACTAAAAAGAACTTGACGCTATAATCAAGTCCTGTTATTGATAGGAAGTATCATTCCAAGTATCGAGAGTAAATGTTTCAAAATCATGGGTTTCTAGAATGGTCAGGCTGGCATTTGCTAGACCACCATCTTTACGAAGAAGTGGTTCTTTATAGCCTAAAAGAGTACGAAGACTGGCAGTAAGATTGGCACCGTGACCGACAATTAGAATACGCTCAGCCGGACTATCTTTTAATGATTTGATAAATTGGATGGTCCGTTGCGTGGTGCTATAGAGGGATTCGGCTCCAAACATTTGAGTGTCCAATTGAGCAAGATTAGATCGAAAAGCTTTGATTTGTTGTGGGTAAATAGCTTCCAAGGTTGCAATTTTCAAACCTTCCAACTTCCCCAACTGCCATTCACGGAGATTAGGAACACTTTCTAAAGGACAGGGCGTTTTGAGTTGACTTTGGATAATCTCGGCAGATCTGACCGCTCGAGGTAAATCACTTGAATAAATCTGATCAAAAGGAATTTCCTTGAGATATTGGCCAAGTTGTTTTAGGGTTTTAATGGATTCAGGAAGAAGGGGAGAATCACCACTAGCACCTTGAAAACGGCCTTCTTGGTTCCAGACTGTACGACCGTGGCGGACAAAGTAGAGTTTCATTCTTGGTTGCCCTCCAAAATATCTACAAAGTCAGCCTTTACAAAGCTAGCCAAGTCTTGGGGAGCAACGATAATGCTGTGACCAATTTCCCCAGCAGAGACAATCATTTGATCCAAGTCTAGAGCAATTTTATCGATAAAAATGGGATAATTGTGTTTCTGACGAATTCCGACAGGATTATTAGCTCCATGAATGTAACCAGTTGTTTTTTCCAAGTCCTTTTGTGGAATCATGCTCACTTTTTTATTGCCAGAAATTTTGGCTAGTTTCTTTTCAGACAAGTGTTGAGTGATAGGCACAATTCCGATAATCGGTCCTGTTTTATCTCCCAAAAGCGCCAAGGTTTTGAAAATCTGATCTCGTTCATAACCTTGAGGTAGCTCTCCTTCCAGGGCATTGATTTGAATCCCCTGATGTGGGATACCTGCTTTAGATAGGATTTGTTCCACCAATGTTTTTTTGATTTTAACTTTTTTTGCCATTATTTATACTTATCCTCCAATTGGCTCATCCAAATACCAAGCCAGATTCCCAGTGCAAAGAAGAAGGCGATGATGACATAACCGACAAGTGAAAGGCCTGTGTATTGGATACTTTCAGCGTTTCCTGCATTTGGAATCAAGATCAAAAGAGTACTTGATAAGACGATTCCGATGATGAAATGATAGACTCGTGAGTGGTAGTTATTTAAGGCATAATCCATCAATTTTGAAAAAATAATGAGAGTTGCACCTGCCCCGATTCCAATCGGGAAGAAGGTTCCCAAGAGGTCAAAGGTTTTAAAACCAGTCAACATAGGAGCATAGAGACCCAAAATCAAAAGTAGATTTGATGGGCTGAGGCCAGGAACCAATACACCAAGAGCCAGCAGTGCACCTGCTAGGACGAAATTAAGAAAGCTGGCATTTAAGGTTCCAACAACAAAATTTAAGGCATAGAGTCCTAGTCCAGAAATGATAAAGGTTGCCCAAAACCAAGCTAAATCAATCTTGTCTCGGTTAGATTCTCGAGTTGATTCTTTGAGAAGGCTAGGAACTGTACCAATGATGGCACCCGCAAAGCTCCATAAGACAAAGACCTGATAATTTTCAAGCAGGTATTCAATCGGGTAGGAAAATAAGCCGATTCCCAGAAGCATACCGATGGCAACTGGAATAAAGTACAAAACATTTTCTTTAAAGTCCTTAAAGGGGTGGGCCAGAAAGCCAATCATCCGTTCGTAAATTCCTAAGATTGCTGCTAGAACCCCTCCGGAAATTCCCGGTAGGATAAATCCAAGAGCAATGACAATCCCTTTAATAAGGCGTGCTAACCATGAGAGCATATTTTTCCTCCAACTATTTCTATTTCAAAAAATCCTTACTATATTGTATCACAATCAAACACAAAAAGAAAAAGCAAATGATAAACAAATGCTTTTAAGGTTTTAAAAAGAGTTTTCTAAAGGTTTCTTCTTTGTTTTTTAAGGAAGAAATGACGTTGATATCCAAATCGTGATCAAAGCCAGCAATTTTTCCTTTAGAAGTGTACTGGTGGATGTCGTAATCTAAGTCCGTATTAGGTTTGCTTTCGAAAAATCCGGTATTTGAACCATAGGAAGGAATCCAAACAGACGTAAATTTGCCTGTATCAATACTGTGTTCTTCCATGAAGTAGACACCAACGTAGATTCCGATGTTTTTAGCACCAAGTGATTCTAGCTTTGCTCGAAAGGCTTCAACACCCTCGTTCATATTGGACATGGTTTTTTCTTCCACGTCTAGCCAATAGTAACTAGGGCTGTATGGTGAAGAGGCGTTATAAAAAACTTCAGCGGCTTTTTCCATTTCTTGGATACTTTTTCCAGCTAAATAAGCATAGACACCAACTGGGACATTTCGTTTTTGAAACTCCGTGATATGGGTTTTAAAGGCCTTATCTACCCCATTAACAAAGGCAGCATCGTTCTCTTTGGACGTTTGAGCGCCACTATGGACGCGAACAATAGCTCCAGAAATGTTTTGGGACAGAGTATCGTAATTAATTTCCTCAGGACGCTGCCAACCAGAAACATCAATTACCGGTTTATCTATATTGTGTAGCGCTTGTGTTTCTACTTGCGCGATATTTGACTTTGTTTTTACAGGATGGTCCTCAAAACGAGGGCGATTCAGGATTAAAATGAAAATCATAATCCCAAAAAAACCAAATAAAATAAGCGGATTAATTTTCTTTCTCATATCTCATAATTCTACCTTAAAAATGAAAAAAAATCAAAAAAAATACTCAAAAAATGGGTTAAGAAAAGGACTTTGGAGCATTTTTTCATTCAAGGGAGCGGAATGATTTGAAATATGGTATAATAAAAGGGAATTTCTAGAGAAAAGAGAAGATTATGTCAAATTATGCCATTATTTTAGCAGCGGGTAAAGGGACTCGCATGAAATCTGATTTGCCAAAAGTTTTGCACAAAGTTGCGGGTATTTCTATGTTGGAACATGTTTTCCGTAGTGTGGGAGCTATCCAACCTGAAAAGACAGTAACAGTTGTCGGACACAAGGCAGAATTGGTTGAGCAGGTCTTGGCTGGACAGACAGAATTTGTGACTCAATCTGAACAGTTAGGAACTGGCCATGCAGTTATGATGACAGAGCCAATTTTGGAAGGTTTGTCAGGTCACACCTTGGTCATTGCAGGGGATACTCCTTTAATCACAGGTGAAAGCTTGAAAAACTTGATTGATTTCCACATCAATCATAAGAATGTAGCGACTATCTTGACTGCTGAAACAGATAATCCTTTCGGCTATGGACGAATTGTTCGTAATGAGAATGCTGAGGTTCTTCGCATTGTGGAGCAGAAGGATGCTACAGATTTTGAAAAGCAAATCAAGGAAATCAACACTGGAACATATGTTTTTGACAACGAGCGTTTGTTTGAGGCTTTGAAAAATATCAATACCAACAACGCTCAAGGTGAATACTATATTACAGATGTCATTGGCATTTTCCGTGAAGCTGGTGAAAAAGTTGGCGCTTATACTTTGAAAGATTTTGATGAAAGTCTTGGGGTAAATGACCGTGTGGCTCTTGCGACTGCTGAGTCGGTTATGCGTCGTCGCATCAATCATTATCACATGGTCAACGGGGTCAGCTTTGTCAATCCAGAAGCAACTTATATTGATATTGACGTTGAGATTGCTCCGGAAGTTCAAATCGAAGCCAATGTTACCTTGAAGGGGCAAACGAAAATTGGTGCTGAGACTGTTTTGACAAACGGTACTTATGTAGTGGATAGCACTATCGGAGCAGGTTCTGTCATTACCAATTCTATGATTGAAGAAAGTAGTGTTGCTGACGGTGTGACAGTCGGTCCTTATGCCCACATTCGTCCAGGTTCAAGTCTGGGTGCCCAAGTTCATATTGGAAACTTTGTTGAGGTGAAAGGTTCTTCAATTGGTGAGAATACCAAGGCTGGTCATTTGACTTATATTGGAAACTGTGAAGTGGGTAGCAAGGTTAATTTTGGTGCTGGAACCATTACAGTCAACTATGACGGCAAAAACAAATACAAAACAGTCATTGGTAACAATGTCTTTGTTGGTTCAAATTCAACCATTATTGCGCCAGTTGAGTTAGGTGATAATTCCCTCGTTGGTGCTGGTTCAACTATTACCAAAGACGTTCCAGCAGATGCGATTGCTATTGGTCGCGGACGCCAGGTCAATAAAGACGAATATGCAACTCGCCTTCCTCATCATCCTAATAATCAGTAGGAGTCTGTCATGGAATTTGAAGAAAAACGCTTAGCCGAAAAGAAATCTATCAAGGACCAATTTTTAAACTGGTTCAAGAACAGGTTGAATTACCAGAAGGCAAGGGAACTGCCCAACGGGATTTGATTTTCCACAATGGGGCTGTCTGTGTTTTAGCGGTAACGGATGAACAAAAACTTATCTTGGTCAAGCAGTACCGCAAAGCCATCGAGGCTGTCTCTTACGAAATTCCAGCCGGAAAATTGGAAGTAGGAGAAAATACAGACCCTGTTGCAGCAGCTCTGCGTGAATTGGAGGAAGAAACAGCCTATACAGGGAAGTTAGAACTCTTGTATGATTTTTATTCAGCTATTGGCTTTTGTAATGAAAAGTTGAAACTATACCGAGCTAGCGATTTGACAAAGGTGGAAAATCCGCGTCCCCAGGATGAAGATGAGACCTTGGAAGTCCTTGAAGTGAGCCTAGAAGAAGCTAAGGAATTGATCCAATCAGGTCATATTTGTGATGCCAAGACAATTATGGCTGTACAGTATTGGGAATTGCACAAACAATAGAGGAGGTCAATATGGGTAAACCTTTATTAACGGATGAAATGATTGAAAGAGCTAATAGAGGCGAAAAAATTTCAGGTCCCCCTTTGCTAGATGATGAGGAGACAAAAATTTTACCAACCTCTTCTTCCCGTTTTGGTTATGCCAATCCTAAGGGACATAGCTTTAGCCAGGAAACCTTGAAGATTCAGGTCGAACCGTCTATTCATAAAAGCCGTCGCATTGAAAATACCAAGAGAAATGTCTTCAATTCTAAGTTGAATAAAATCTTATTCGCGGTCATCTTTCTCTTGATTTTGCTTGTCTTAGCAATGAAACTTTTGTAATAGAAAAGGAATTGAAATGAAAATAGGAATTATTGCGGCTATGCCAGAAGAACTGGCTTATCTGGTCCAGCATCTTGAAAATGCCCAAGGGCAAGTTGTTTTAGGGAATACCTATCACACAGGAACCATTGCTTCGCATGAAGTCATTCTTGTAGAAAGTGGAATTGGTAAGGTCATGTCTGCTATGAGTGTGGCGATTTTGGCTGATCATTTTCAAGTGGATGCTTTGATTAACACGGGATCTGCTGGAGCAGTAGCAGAGGGTATCGCTGTTGGGGATGTTGTAATTGCTGACAAGTTAGCCTATCATGACGTGGATGTTACAGCTTTTGGCTATGCTTATGGGCAAATGGCGCAACAACCGCTTTATTTCGAATCAGATAAAACCTTTGTTGCCAAAATCCAAGAGAGTTTATCTCAATTGGACCAGAATTGGCATCTTGGTTTGATTGCTACAGGAGATAGTTTTGTCGCAGGAAATGATAAGATAGAAGCGATTAAGTCCCATTTCCCAGATGTTTTAGCCGTGGAGATGGAGGGGGCAGCTATTGCTCAAGCAGCGCATGCTCTTGATCTTCCAGTCTTAGTCATCCGAGCTATGAGTGATAATGCCAACCATGAAGCAAACATCTCTTTTGATGAGTTTATTATCGAAGCTGGACGTCGCTCTGCCCAAGTATTGTTAGCCTTTTTGAAGGCTTTAGATTAAGCGGAAATTTGACAGTTTTTCTAGCTTATGATAAGATTTAAGTAAAGAAAAGCTAGAAAACGTTTCAGAGGATATTATGAGTATTGAAATGACCGTCAGTGAGATTGCAGAGGTCTTAGGATTATCTCGCCAAGCAATCAATAACCGTGTCAAAGAATTACCAGAAGAAGACACAGATAAAAATGACAAAGGGGTAACAGTAGTTACCAGAAGTGGCTTGATTAAGCTTGAAGAAATCTATAAAAAAACGATTTTTGAAGATGAGCCTGTCAGTGAAGATGTCAAGCAACGTGAGCTGATGGAGATTCTGGTTGACGAAAAGAATGCTGAAATTCTTCGTCTCTATGAACAATTAAAAGCCAAGGATCGTCAGTTATCAGAAAAAGACGAGCAGATGCGTATCAAAGACCGTCAGATTGCTGAGAAAGACAAACAACTCGATCAGCAGCAGCAATTGACTCTTCAAGCTATGAAGGATCAAGAAAATCTCAAGCTAGAGCTGGACCAAGCAAAAGAAGAAGTCCAATCAACTAAGAAAGGCTTTTTTGCTCGTTTATTTGGAGGATAATCAAGGAGCTGTTTAGGTTAAATGCTAACCTGATGGCTTCTTTTGTTTGTGAATAGTATGATTGCTCAAATATAATTAAGAAGAGAAACCGTATAGGAGAGGTATAGAATGGAAAAATTAGAAGATTACATTGCTTTTGACTTAGAATTTAATCAGCACGAAGGAGAGACACACCTGATTCAAGTATCAGCAGTGCGTTTTAGAGATGGTCAGGAAATCGATGCCTATGATTCCTATGTTCATACCAATGTGCCCTTAAAAAGTTTTATCAATGGTTTGACAGGGATTACGGCTGAGACCTTAAAAGATGCTCCTCCAGTGGAGGAAGTCATAAAAGAACTCCAAGATTTTGTGGGTTCTTTACCCATGGTAGGCTACAATGCTGCTAAAAGTGATTTGCCTATTCTAGCGGAGCATGGTTTAGACTACAGCCAGCAGTACAAGGTAGATCTGTATGATGAAGCTTTGAACGTCGGAGTTCAGATTTACATGGTATTGCCAATCTCAAGTTGCAAACTGTTGCTTCATTTCTTGGATTTCAAGGTCAGTCTCATAATAGCTTAGAGGATGCTCGTATGACGGCGCGTGTTTATGAGTCCTTTCTAGAGTCGGATCAAGCTAGAGAATTGTTAGAGACAGAAAGTAGCCTATCAAACAATCCTTTTGGAGGCTTGGACTTGTCTCAATTATTTGACTAGGAGTGCCTATGAAACCTGAAAAACCTAAAAATCTAGGTTTTAAGCAGATATACTTTAATCTAGATAAAATTCTCTTTCTCTTTTTCTTGATATTCATGATGATTGAGTTTGTCTGGTTACCATCAAATTCTTGGATTGCTGGACTTTTGCTCCGTCAGACAGGTTATCTCTTTCTTTCCTACAATAATATTTTTGCCATTATAACGGGCTCACCCTTTGTTAGTCTTGCTTTATTTGTTCTTGTAATTGTTAATTTATTGGTCGCCTATTACCAGATAGGACTTCTCTTCATCGGAGCTCGACACCTCCTCTATCATGAAAAGAGAACCCTGCTGGAGTACAGTCGTAAGGTCTTTCGCCAAAGTTTCTTGTTTATGAAGCAAGTGACGCTTGCTAAGATAGCCTTTATCTTCTTTTATATCATGATGCTCTTTCCATTGATTCGAAAGATTTTAAAGATTTACTATCTCAATAAAATTGTCATTCCGGACTTTATCGTTGATTATGTGGAAGATAAGTATTGGCTAGTAGGTATAGTGGTTACTATTCTAGCTTTACTTCTATTTTACATTTCAGTGCGTTTCATGTTTGCCCTACCTCAGCTTTTATTTGAAAAGAAAACAGTCAAAGAAGCTGTCAGATACAGTCTAGAGAAGACAAGAAAGCACTCCTGGTTTTATACTTGGAACTTGCTTTGGATTGTCGTCAAACCTATCTATTTTTTATTCTTCTGTTGATTCCAATCCTAGCAAGTCAGGTGCTGATGGATGGTCTGACCCATAAGGAATCTCTTGTACTGGGAATTATCAACTTTGTCTTGATTAAGAATTTCCACTACATAGCCTTGACTTACTTCCTTATTAAGTTTGTTTCCTTCTTAACAGGAGAAGAACTAGAAATCACACCAAGGAGAAAGAAAGACCACTGGATGAGATGGGGAGTGATGGGCTGTGCTTGTATCTTTTTTGCTCTTGAGGGTTATGTTTATTTAGAAGCTCCAGTCGCCAATAAACCTTTGATTATCTCTCACAGGGGAGTATCTAATAAGAATGGTGTTCAAAATACAGTCCAATCTTTAGAAAAGACGGCTCAACTAAGTCCAGACTTCGTTGAGACAGATGTTCAGGAAACAAAAGATGGCCAGTTTGTCATGATGCATGATGCCAATATCAAGAATCTGACAGGAGTTAATGCCAATCCCCAAGATTTAACATTGGAGAAATTAACCAAACTCGATATTTCAGAAAATGGTTATCATAGCAAGGTGTCTAGTTTTGATGACTATCTCAATAAAGCCAATGAATTGCATCAAAAACTCCTTATTGAAATAAAAACCAGTCGAAAAGATAGCCCAGATATGATGAAACGCTTTATGGAAAAATATGGAACGGTTCTTAAGCAGAATGGTCACCAAATGCAGTCTTTGGATTATCATGTGATTGACCAGGTGCTAGCCTACGATTCTCAAATTCCAGTCTATTTCATCCTGCCTTATAATAGTATCTTTCCAAGAACTAAGGCTACAGGTTACACTATGGAGTATTCAACTTTGGATGAAAATTTTGTCAATAAGCTTTGGAATACCGATCAGAAATTGTACGTTTGGACCATCAATAGTTCAGAGTCCTTTGATAAATCTGTTCAGCTAGGAGCTGATGGCATGATAACAGATGACTTGGAAATGATTCAAGATCAGGTTACCATTGCCCAAGAAGACCCAGAGTATACTGAATTGCTTTTCAAACAGGCCATGGAATTCTTTAATTTTTAGTAAGCAAAAAGAGGTTGAGCAAAAAATCACCTCTAAAATATCAAAAAAACGAGCGATGTATCAGTTGGATATGCTCGTTTTATTATGCCATGGTTTATAATTGATACCCAATGAAAATCAAAGAGCAAACTAGGAAGCTAGCCGCAGGTTGCTCAAAGTACAACTTTGAGGTTGCAGATAAAACTGACGAAGTCAGTAACATACGTACGGTAAGTTGATGCTGACGTGGTTTGAAGAGATTTTCGAAGAGTATGAAATAAGAGTAAAACAGGAAGTAATGCCTATGAAGTGGTTGAACTAGGTTATTTATGTCAGATGTAAAAGGGTTACTAACTTCTGCGTGAAGAAGGCTTTGAATTTATGTCAAACAGAAAATGGATGTTTTCCCTTTTGGGGCAGATGAGAGAGTATTTTTGGCATGTGCAGAGTTTATGTTAGAAATAAATAAACTGTCATAACATCGCTAGGATTCATCATTATGAGTATGAATCTCACAAAATTGGTCAAGAATCTAGCATCTAAAACATCAATTATACAAAAACACAGTCTCTCTTTAGCTTGATTGTGGTCAAGACAGAAGTTACTGCGCAGTTTTATTTTTTGAGTTGATTTTTTCTTAGATCATGTGCTTACTGAGGATTGCTTTTATTTTCTGAAGTTGGCGGATTGACCTGTTTTTCGTTTTCAGTAGCAGGTTTACTTGGAGTAGGAGCAGGAGTAGAAGAATCCTGAGTTGATTTTTTCTGCTCTTCTTTTTTCTCTTCCTTGACGCTAGATTTTGGCGTTTCTTCTTGTTGTGTTTTTTCTTGAGTGGTGTGATTTTCCTTATTGGGACTAGTATTTTCCTTAGGGGATTCTTTTTGAATTTCTTTGACAATAGTTGTCGTCTGGCTTGTCGTAGGTTCTTTTTTAGTATTTTTGTTATTATCCAAGGCGTTCATGATAGTGATACTTGCGGTAATCAAGCCAAGGATACTAGCGATTGTAGCAACGGTTTTTTGAAAGACTGTAAAGCCTTTTTTGATGTGTTCTGTTTTTGGTTTTGAAGTTCTACGATAATTAGACATACATTCTCTCCTTTAATTAAAATTTATTATACCGCATTTCTTTAAAAAAATCTTAAAAAAAGAGGAATTGCCCTTTCTTGTCGCAGGCTCCGTTTCATGATACAATAGAAGGAGTGATTTTAGAAAGCGTGAGAAAACATGATTTACTTTGATAATTCGGCGACGACCAAGCCCTATCCTGAAGCACTTGAAACTTATATGCAGGTGGCTTCGAAAATTTTAGGAAATCCATCTAGTCTCCATCGTTTGGGAGACCAGGCAACACGAATTTTAGATGCTTCCCGTCAACAGATTGCAGATTTAATCGGTAAGAAAAGTGATGAAATCTTCTTTACATCTGGTGGAACAGAAGGTGATAACTGGGTTATCAAGGGTGTGGCCTTTGAAAAAGCCCAGTTTGGCAAGCACATCATCGTATCAGCCATTGAACATCCAGCAGTCAAGGAATCAGCTCTTTGGTTGAAATCTCAAGGTTTTGAAGTGGATTTGGCTCCAGTAGATGAGAAAGGATTTGTCGATGTTGAGGCGCTAGCAGATTTGATACGACCAGATACGACCCTCGTTTCCATCATGGCAGTGAACAATGAAATTGGCTCTGTTCAGCCCATTGAGGCTATTTCAGAACTGTTAGCAGACAAGCCGACTATTTCCTTCCACGTTGATGCGGTTCAGGCACTTGCCAAGATTCCGACTGAAAAGTATCTGACAGAACGAGTGGATTTCGCGACTTTTTCTAGTCACAAGTTTCACGGAGTTCGAGGGGTTGGATTTGTCTATATCAAGTCTGGCAAGAAGATTACACCTCTTTTAACAGGTGGTGGTCAGGAGCGAGATTATCGTTCGACAACTGAAAATGTTGCAGGGATTGCAGCGACAGCCAAGGCTCTCCGTTTATCTATGGAAAGCTAGATATCTTTACTAGCAAGACTGGGCAGATGAAGGTAGTGATTCGCCAAGCACTTTTAGACTATCCGGATATATTTGTCTTTTCAGATGAGGAAGACTTCGCACCTCATATTCTGACTTTTGGAATCAAGGGTGTTCGTGGTGAAGTCATCGTTCACGCCTTTGAAGACTATGATATTTTCATATCAACGACATCTGCTTGTTCGTCCAAGGCTGGGAAACCTGCAGGCACTTTGATTGCCATGGGAGTGGATAAAGATAAGGCTCAGTCAGCTGTGCGTCTTAGCCTAGACCTTGAAAATGATATGAGTCAGGTCGAGCAGTTTTTGACCAAGTTAAAATTAATTTACAACCAAACTAGAAAAGTAAGATAGGAGCATTCATGCAGTATTCAGAAATTATGATTCGATATGGAGAACTGTCAACTAAGGGTAAAAACCGTATGCGTTTCATCAATAAACTTCGTAATAATATTTCAGACGTTTTGTCTATCTATCCCCAAGTTAAGGTAACGGCAGATCGCGACCGTGCCCATGCTTATCTCAATGGAGCTGATTACACAGCAGTAGCAGAATCGCTCAAACAAGTTTTTGGAATTCAAAACTTTTCCCCTGTTTATAAGGTTGAAAAATCTGTAGAAGTTCTGAAGTCTGCTGTCCAAGAGATTATGCAGGACATCTACAAGGATGGCATGACCTTTAAAATTTCTAGCAAGCGTAGCGACCACAACTTTGAGTTGGATAGTCGTGAACTCAACCAAACACTTGGAGGGGCTGTTTTCGAAGCCATTCCAAATGTGCAAGCTCAAATGAAAAATCCTGATATCAATCTTCAGGTGGAGATTCGTGAGGAAGCTGCTTATCTTTCTTATGAAACCATTCGTGGGGCCGGTGGTTTGCCAGTTGGAACTTCAGGTAAAGGGATGCTTATGTTGTCAGGAGGGATTGACTCACCTGTAGCAGGTTATCTTGCTCTTAAGCGTGGGGTGGATATTGAGGCTATTCACTTTGCCAGCCCACCTTATACTAGTCCTGGTGCCCTTAAAAAAGCCCAAGATTTGACCCGTAAATTAACCAAGTTTGGAGGAAATATCCAGTTTATCGAAGTTCCTTTTACAGAGATTCAAGAGGAAATCAAGGCTAAAGCGCCAGAAGCCTACCTCATGACCTTGACGCGTCGTTTTATGATGCGGATTACTGACCGTATTCGTGAGGTACGAAATGGTTTGGTTATCATCAATGGGGAGAGTCTAGGACAAGTAGCCAGCCAAACCCTTGAAAGCATGCAGGCTATCAATACCGTTACCAACACTCCCATCATCCGTCCAGTTGTGACAATGGATAAGTTGGAAATCATTGACATCGCCCAGGAAATCGATACCTTTGAAATCTCTATCCAACCTTTTGAAGACTGCTGTACGATTTGCGCCAGATCGTCCTAAGACCAATCCTAAGATTAAGAATGCAGAGCAGTATGAAGCACGTATGGATGTTGAAGGATTAGTAGAGCGAGCTGTGGCTGGAATTATGATTACTGAGATTACACCGCAGGCTGAAAAAGATGAAGTGGATGACTTGATTGACAATCTCCTCTAATCAGAAAATCCAAAAGAATTTAGAAAATTAAATGAAAAAGTTAGTTTTTAATTCCAAAAACGGAAGCAAAACTAACTTTTTTTCTATAATTGTGATATAATAAAATAAAATTTTGAATATAGAGAGTTTTCTGACAATGAATCAATCCTACTTTTATTTAAAAATGAAAGAACACAAACTCAAGGTTCCTTATACAGGTAAGGAACGCCGTGTACGTGTTCTTTTGCCTAAAGATTATGAGAAAGACACGGATCGTTCCTATCCTGTTGTTTACTTTCATGACGGGCAAAATGTTTTTTATAGCAAGGAGTCTTTCATTGGCCATTCATGGAAGATTATTCCAGCTATTAAGCGTAATCCTGATATCAGTCGCATGATTGTCGTTGCAATTGATAATGATGGAATGGGGCGGATGAATGAGTATGCGGCATGGAAGTTCCAAGAATCTCCTATCCCAGGGCAGCAGTTTGGCGGTAAGGGTGTGGAGTATGCTGAGTTTGTCATGGAGGTGGTCAAGCCTTTTATCGATGAAACTTATCGTACAAAAGCAGACCGCCAGTATACGGCTATGATTGGTTCCTCACTAGGCGGCAATATTACCCAGTTTATCGGTTTGGAATACCAAGACCAAATTGGTTGTCTAGGGGTCTTTTCTTCTGCAAACTGGCTCCACCAAGAAGCTTTTAATCGCTATATCGAGCGCCAGAAACTATCGCCTGACCAGCGTATCTTTATCTATGTGGGAACGGAAGAAGCGGATGATACAGACAAGACCTTGATGGCTGGTAATATCAAACAAGCCTATATTGATTCGTCTCTTCGGTATTACCATGATTTGATAGCAGGTGGGGTACACTTAGATAATCTTTTCTTGAAAGTTCAGTCTGGTGCCATCCATAGTGAGATTCCATGGTCGGAGAATTTACCAGACTGTCTGAGATTTTTTGCAGAAAACTGGTAAAGTAAGAAAGGAGAGAATATGCATATTGAACATCTTAGCCACTGGAGTGGCAATCTTAACCGTGAAATGTACCTTAACCGTTATGGTCATGCTGGGATTCCAGTTGTGGTCTTTGCTTCATCAGGTGGTAGTCACAATGAATACTATGATTTTGGCATGATTGATGCTTGTGCTTCCTTTATTGAGGAAGGCCGTGTCCAATTCTTTACCCTATCTAGTGTGGATAGTGAGAGTTGGTTGGCCACTTGGAAAAACGGTCACGACCAAGCGGAGATGCACCGTGCCTACGAACGCTACGTGATTGAGGAGGCCATTCCTTTTATCAAGCATAAGACAGGTTGGTTTGATGGCATGATGACGACAGGTTGCTCGATGGGCGCCTACCATGCACTCAATTTCTTCCTTCAGCATCCAGATGTATTTACCAAAGTGATTGCTCTCAGTGGTGTTTACGACGCACGTTTCTTTGTCGGCGATTACTATAACGACGATGCTATTTACCAAAACTCGCCAGTTGATTATATCTGGAACCAAAACGACGGCTGGTTTATTGACCGTTACCGTCAGGCAGAGATTGTGCTGTGTACAGGACTTGGAGCTTGGGAACAAGACGGTCTGCCATCCTTCTACAAGCTTAAAGAAGCCTTTGACCAGAAACAAATTCCAGCCTGGTTTGCTGAATGGGGACACGATGTCGCCCACGACTGGGAATGGTGGCGCAAACAAATGCCTTATTTCCTCGGCAATCTCTATTTATAAAGGAGTTACCTATGAATTACCTTGTTATTTCTCCCTACTATCCACAAAACTTTCAACAGTTTACCATTGAACTAGCTAATAAAGGAATCAACGTCTTGGGAATTGGTCAGGAACCTTACGAGCAATTGGATGAACCTTTACGCAATAGCCTGACCGAGTATTTCCGTGTGGACAATCTTGAAAATATAGATGAAGTCAAGAGAGCAGTTGCTTTTCTCTTTTATAAACATGGCCCGATTGACCGCATCGAGTCTCATAATGAATACTGGCTTGAGTTGGATGCAACACTCAGAGAACAATTCAATGTTTTTGGTGCCAAACCAGAGGATCTCAAAAAGACGAAATTTAAGTCTGAAATGAAGAAGCTTTTCAAAAAAGCAGGTGTCCCTGTGGTCCCTGGAGCTGTTATCAAGACGGAAGCAGATGTTGATCAAGCAGTGAACGAAATCGGCCTTCCAATGATTGCCAAACCTGACAATGGAGTGGGAGCAGCCGCGACCTTTAAGCTTGAGACAGAGGACGATATCAATCACTTCAAGGCTGAGTGGGATCATTCAACTGTTTATTTCTTTGAGAAATTTGTCACCTCTAGCGAAATTTGCACCTTTGATGGTCTAGTGGACAAGGAAGGAAAGATTGTCTTTTCAACAACCTTTGACTACGCCTATACACCGCTTGATCTCATGATTTACAAGATGGACAATTCTTATTACGTTCTCAAGGATATGGATCCTAAATTACGTAAATATGGTGAGGCAATTGTCAAGGAATTTGGTATGAAAGAACGGTTCTTCCATATTGAGTTCTTCCGTGAGGGGGATGATTATATTGCCATTGAGTACAATAACCGTCCTGCAGGTGGGTTTACCATTGATGTTTATAACTTTGCCCATTCCTTGGACCTCTATCGTGGCTATGCAGCCATTGTCGCAGGAGAAGAGTTCCCAGCGTCAGAATTTGAACCTCAGTATTGTTTGGCTACTTCTCGCCGTGCAAATGCTCACTATGTTTATTCAGAAGAGGATTTGATTGACAAATATAGCCAGCAGTTCAAGGTTAAAAAAATCATGCCAGCGGCCTTTGCGGAACTTCAAGGAGATTACCTGTATATGTTGACAACTCCGAGTCGACAAGAAATGGATCAGATGATTAAGGACTTTGGTCAGCGTCAGGCTTGAGAGACTATCGGATTAAGGAAATTCACTCCCTTAGTCCTTTTGTTTTTTATAAGAAACACAGCGGATTGAAACAAGAGTAGGACAATTTTTGAGGTGCTTTTTGATATGAGCCCAGGTTTTCTCAATAAGATTGTACTCAGGTGAGTGGGGAGGAATAAGAAATAAAGCTACTTTTCTGGGGCTTGTTCATAGTAGGTATGATTCTTTTTTTCGAGTGTAGCCTATAGCTTTGAGAGCATAGTGGATAGTATAGTAGATTGAAATAAGATGTGAACAAAGTGATTGAGAAAGTCAATTTTTTCTAAAAATGTTTTAGCAACCGTAATGTGCTATTCTAGATTCAATACGCTATAGTTGGATGACAGCCAAATTCAGAAGCTATTTCAGTCAAATAAGCGTCTGGATTGTCGGTAAGATAGTTTTTAAGTCTGTCTCTATCAACTTTTCTTGGTTTTGTTCCTTTTACTTGATGGTTTAGATCACCTATTTTCTCTTTTAGATAATGGTATTACGTGAGATTTGGAATTCTGTTATACTACCTGTTCGCTTACAATAGGCAAGAACTTTTTTACGTAAATCTATTGAATATGGTATAAGATGACTGTACCACATTGTGTACTATCTTTAGTTCATTTTATCATATCTCTGTCGAAACAGGTTACTAATATTAATGTACGGGCTCTATGTATGTCAAAAATAAGTTCAGTTATTGAATAGATTTTACTAAACGAGATAGAAGAATAATTTGAGTCTTTTATGCAATCTCCATATAGGATTCATTACGACAGATACCTTAGATTCTTTTTATTGAAGAAATTTTCTGAAAATTACAAAATATACTTGCTATTTTAGAAAAAAAGTGTAGAATATAAGAAATAGGTTTTTAGAATAAGGAGTGGAATATGACAGTAACGATTGATTGGGAAAATCTTGGTTTTTCCTATATGAAATTACCTTATCGCTATATTGCTCATTTTAAAAATGGACAATGGAATCAAGGAGAACTTACAGAAGATGCAACTTTGCATATTTCAGAGTCTTCTCCAAGTCTTCACTATGGTCAACAAGCCTTTGAAGGTTTGAAAGCTTACCGTACTAAGGATGGTAGTGTTCAACTTTTCCGTCCTGACGAAAATGCTAAACGTCTGCAACGTACTTGTAATCGTCTCTTGATGCCACAAGTTCCGACAGACATGTTTGTAGAAGCTTGTAAGGCAGTTGTCCGCGCGAATGAAGAATACGTACCACCATATGGAACAGGTGGAACCCTTTATCTTCGTCCACTTTGATTGGTGTTGGAGATATTATCGGGGTTAAACCAGCAGAGGAATACATTTTCACCATCTTTGCTATGCCAGTTGGAAATTACTTTAAGGGTGGATTGGTTCCAACCAACTTCTTGATTCAGGATGAATACGACCGTGCAGCGCCAAATGGTACAGGTGCAGCTAAGGTTGGTGGGAACTATGCTGCCAGTCTCTTGCCAGGGAAATTGGCCAAGTCACGTCATTTCTCAGATGTTATCTATCTAGACCCATCAACTCATACAAAGATTGAAGAAGTCGGTTCAGCTAACTTCTTTGGAATTACAGCTGATAATGAATTTGTAACACCATTGAGTCCATCTATCTTGCCATCTATTACTAAGTATTCTTTGCTTTATTTGGCAGAACACCGCTTGGGCTTGACTCCTATTGAGGGGGATGTCCCAATTGATAACCTTGACCGCTTTGTAGAGGCAGGTGCCTGTGGTACAGCAGCAGTTATTTCACCAATTGGTGGAATTCAGCACGGTGATGATTTCCATGTATTCTATAGTGAAACAGAAGTAGGTCCTGTGACTCGTAAACTCTATGATGAATTGACTGGTATTCAGTTTGGTGATATTGAAGCGCCAGAAGGTTGGATTGTAAAAGTAGATTAAAACAAACAAAAGGAGATTTTTGATGAAATCGAAAAAGTGGCTCTTAACAGCAGGAGTGGTCCTGAGCACAACAGCTCTTTTAGTGGCTTGTGGAAAAGCTGATAAAGAAGCAGATGCACCGACAACATTTTCATATGTCTATGCAGTAGATCCAGCATCTTTGGACTATAGTATAGCGACTCGTACATCTACAACAGATGTCATCGGGAACGTGGTTGATGGCTTGATGGAAAACGACCAGTACGGAAATGTTATCCCTTCCTTGGCTGAGGATTGGTCTGTGTCAAAAGATGGTTTGACTTATACCTACAAACTTCGTAAAGGAGTTAAATGGTACACTTCTGAAGGTGAAGAATATGCAGAAGTAACAGCCCATGACTTTGTAACAGGATTGAAACATGTAGCTGACGGTAAGTCAGACGGTGTCTCTCTCATCCAAAATTCAATCAAGGGTTTGGATGCCTACATGACTGGTGAGACGAACGATTTCTCTACAGTTGGTGTTAAGGCCTTGGACGATTATACAGTCGAATATACCCTAAACAAACCAGAAAGTTTCTGGAACTCTAAAGTTACAACAGCGACGATGTTGCCTGTAAATGAAGAGTTTTTGAAGGCATCAGGTAAAGATTATGGAGCAGTTACTCCAGCAGGGATTCTTTACAATGGTCCTTATATCTTGAAGACCTTGACTTCTAAATCGTTAATCGAATACGAGAAAAATCCAAACTACTGGGATAAAGAAAAGGTAAAAATCGAGAAGATCAAATTGACCTACTACGATGGTTCTGATCAGGAATCCTTGATTCGTAGCTTCTCTTCTGGTGCTTATACGACAGCCCGTCTCTTCCCAAGTAGCTCAAACTTTGCTTCTACTTTGGAACAATACGGAGATAAAATCACTTATAGCCCACAGGACTCAAGTAGCTATTACTTCACCTTTAACGTAAATCGTCAGTCATATAATAAAACTGCGAAAACAAGTGAAGAGCAAAAGACTTCTACTAAAGAAGCTATGCTTAATAAGGACTTCCGTCAGGCTATCAACTTTGCCTTCAACCGTCATTCTTATGCTGCCCAGCTAAATGGTGAAGACGGTGCGGACAAGATTATTCGTAACAGCCTTGTTCCTGACAACTTTGTACAAGCAGGGGGTAAAAACTTTGGTCAAATCGCCCAAGCTGAGTTGGTGAACTATGGTGACCAATGGAAAGGTGTTGAGCTAGTTGACGGTAAGGATTCTATCTATAATCCTGACAAGGCTAAAGCTGCGTTCGAAAAAGCTAAGAAAGACTTGGAATCTAAAGGGGTAACTTTCCCAATTCATTTGGATGTCCCAGTTGAACAAACAGATACCATCGCCGTTCAACAAAGTAATTCTTTCAAACAGTCTATCGAATCAACTCTTGGTGCAGAAAATGTTGTCATTGATGTTCTTCAAATGACAGATAATGAAAAGGAAACAATCACTTCTCAAGCGCGTGTTCCTTCTCAAAAAGACTATGATTTGAACAGTACAGGATGGGCTCCAAGCTATCAAGACCCAGCATCTTACTTGAATATCATGGATCCTAAATCAGGTTCTGCTATGAAACACCTTGGTATTACTAAAGGAAAAGATAAGGATGTTGTAGCGAAACTTGGTTTGGACCAATATAAGAAATTATTGGATGATGCAGATTCAGAGACTACAAATCTTGAAGAACGCTATGAAAAATATGCCAAGGCTCAAGCTTGGTTGACGGATAGTTCATTATTGATGCCGACAGCCTCATCTGGTGGTTCTCCAGTTGTAAGTAATGTCGTGCCATTCTCAAAACCATACTCACAAGTTGGTATTAAGGGTGACCCATATATCTTTAAAGGGATGAAATTGCAAAAAGATATTGTTACAACAAAAGAATATGAAGAAGCACTGAAAAAATGGCAAAAAGAAAAATTGGAATCAAACGGTAAGTACCAAAAAGAACTAGAAAAACACATTAAATAAAGCAGAAAACTCTATATCAGACTTGGAATGATATAGAGTTTTTTCTTGCTAGTTTTAGGATTTTCTTGTAAAATAGAAAAAGTGAAGAGAGGTATGAAATGAGTAAGAAAGATAAAAAAATCGAAATTCAAGTAGCAGATGCCAAGGTTAATGTAGGAAAAGACAGTTTTGAAGGTTATACCTTGACCATTGGTAAAAAAGTTATCGGAGAAATTGCCGAATTAGACGGACAATTTGCCATCATAAAGAATGGGAATGTCGATAGTTTTTATAAAAAATTGGAAAAAGCTGTGGAAATTTTGATTGAAAATTATAATTTAGCAAAATAAGTCTTGTTTTTTTGAAATTTTCATGATATAATAGTCCATGTTGATTGTAGGAGAGATAGCGAAGAGGCTAAACGCGGCGGACTGTAAATCCGCTCCTTCGGGTTCGGGGGTTCGAATCCCTCTCTCTCCATTTTATCAATGGGGTATAGCCAAGCGGTAAGGCAAGGGACTTTGACTCCCTCATGCGTTGGTTCGAATCCAGCTACCCCAGTTCTTAGGTAATAATCAAGATAAAAAAAGCAAAAATATCTTAGGGTATTTTATTTTTATAATTGAAAGACGTGAACGATATGAACATGTCCTTGCGGGTGCTTAGGAAAAAAATTATAAGTATGTCAAGTTTAAGAAAAACTTGATTGTTGGAGGATTTTTTAGATGAACGAATTTGAAGATTTGCTAAATAGCGTTAGCCAAGTTGAGACTGGTGATGTTGTTAGTGCTGAAGTATTGACAGTTGATGCGACTCAAGCTAACGTTGCAATCTCTGGAACTGGTGTTGAAGGTGTCTTGACTCTTCGCGAATTGACAAACGATCGCGATGCAGATATCAATGACTTTGTTAAAGTAGGAGAAGTATTGGATGTTCTTGTACTTCGTCAAGTAGTTGGTAAAGATACTGATACAGTTACATACCTTGTATCTAAAAAACGCCTTGAAGCTCGCAAAGCATGGGACAAACTTGTTGGTCGCGAAGAAGAAGTTGTTACTGTTAAAGGAACTCGTGCCGTTAAAGGTGGACTTTCAGTAGAATTTGAAGGTGTTCGTGGATTTATCCCAGCTTCAATGTTGGATACTCGTTTCGTACGTAATACTGAGCGTTTTGTAGGTCAAGAATTTGATGCTAAAATCAAAGAAGTTGACGCTAAAGAAAACCGCTTCATCCTTTCACGTCGTGAAGTTGTTGAAGCAACTACTGCAGCAGCTCGTGCTGAAGTATTCGGTAAATTGGCTGTTGGTGATGTTGTAACTGGTAAAGTTGCACGTATCACAAGCTTCGGTGCTTTCATCGACCTTGGTGGTGTTGACGGATTGGTTCACTTGACTGAATTGTCACACGAGCGTAACGTATCACCAAATCAGTTGTAACTGTTGGTGAAGAAATTGAAGTGAAAATCCTTGATCTTAACGAAGAAGAAGGACGCGTATCACTTTCACTTAAAGCAACAACACCTGGACCATGGGATGGCGTTGAGCAAAAATTGGCTAAAGGTGATGTAGTTGAAGGAACAGTTAAACGTTTGACTGACTTTGGTGCATTTGTTGAAGTATTGCCAGGTATCGATGGACTTGTTCACGTATCACAAATTTCACACAAACGTATTGAAAATCCAAAAGAAGCTCTTAAAGTTGGTCAAGAAGTTAAAGTTAAAGTTCTTGAAGTTAACGCAGATGCAGAGCGCGTATCACTTTCTATCAAAGCTCTTGAAGAGCGTCCAGCTCAAGAAGAAGGACAAAAAGAAGAAAAACGTGCTGCTCGTCCACGTCGTCCAAAACGTCAAGAAAAACGTGATTTCGAACTTCCAGAAACACAAACAGGATTCTCAATGGCTGACTTGTTCGGTGATATCGAACTTTAATCAAATTGAAAATTCACAAAATCCTTTGTTTACTAAACAAGGGATTTTTCTTTTGTCTGTAAGCCTTTTTTGATATAATAGTTCTATGTTAGAATCAGAAAAACAATCACGTTATCAAATGTTAAATGAAGAGCTCTCTTTTTTATTGGAAGGTGAAACCAATGTTTTGGCTAATCTTTCCAACGCCAGTGCTCTTCTAAAATCACGCTTTTCCAATACTGTATTTGCAGGATTTTATTTGTTCGATGGAAAGGAATTAGTTTTAGGTCCCTTCCAAGGTGGTGTTTCCTGCATCCGTATTGCACTAGGAAAAGGTGTTTGTGGTGAGGCGGCTCACTTTCAGGAAACTGTTCTGGTTGGAGATGTAACGACTTATCCCAACTATATTTCTTGTGATAGTCGAGCTAAAGTGAAATTGTTGTGCCAATGATGAAGAATGGTCAATTACTTGGAGTTCTGGATTTGGATTCTTCAGAGATTGATGATTATGATGCTATGGATCGAGATTATTTGGAACAATTTGTCGCTATTTTGCTTGAAAAGACAGAATGGGACTTTACAATGTTTGGGGAGAAAGCCTAATGTATCAAGCACTTTATCGAAAATATAGAAGTCAAAACTTTTCACAGTTGGTTGGACAGGAAGTTGTGGCTAAGACTCTTAAACAAGCAGTGGAACAAGAGAAAATAAGTCATGCTTATCTTTTTTCTGGTCCTCGTGGAACGGGAAAAACCAGTGTGGCTAAGATTTTTGCCAAGGCCATGAACTGTCCAAATCAAGTTGGTGGTGAGCCTTGTAATAACTGCTATATTTGTCAAGCAGTGACGGACGGTAGTCTAGAAGATGTCATCGAAATGGATGCGGCCTCTAATAATGGGGTGGATGAAATCCGTGAAATTCGTGATAAATCTACCTACGCCCCTAGTCTTGCCCGTTATAAGGTGTATATCATAGATGAGGTTCATATGCTGTCTACAGGGGCTTTTAATGCCCTCCTAAAGACTCTGGAAGAGCCAACACAGAATGTGGTCTTTATTTTGGCCACTACTGAATTGCACAAGATTCCTGCCACTATTCTATCCCGTGTGCAACGTTTTGAATTTAAATCAATTAAGACACAGGATATTAAGGAGCATATCCACTATATCTTAGAAAAAGAAAATATCAGTTCTGAACCAGAGGCTGTGGAAATTATTGCCAGACGGGCGGAAGGTGGAATGCGAGACGCCTTGTCTATTTTGGATCAAGCCCTGAGTTTGACACAGGGAAATGAATTGACGACTGCCATCTCTGAAGAAATTACAGGGACTATTAGTCTATCAGCCTTGGATGATTATGTGGCTGCCTTGTCTCAACAGGATGTTCCCAAGGCTTTGTCTTGTTTGAATCTTCTTTTTGACAATGGTAAGAGCATGACTCGTTTTGTGACCGACCTTTTGCACTATTTAAGAGATTTGTTAATTGTTCAAACAGGTGGAGAAAACACTCATCATAGCCCAGTCTTTGTAGAGAATTTAGCACTTCCTCAGGAAAATCTGTTTGAAATGATTCGCTTGGCGACAGTCAGTTTAGCAGATATTAAGTCTAGTTTACAGCCCAAGATTTATGCTGAAATGATGACCATCCGTTTGGCGGAGATTAAGCCCGAACCAGCTCTTTCTGGAGCGGTTGAGCATGAAATTGCTACGCTGAGACAAGAAGTGACACGTCTCAAACAAGAACTCGCAAATGTGGGAACTGTACCCAAGCCAACTAGTCCAGCCCCTAGTCGCCCAGCAGCGGGTAAGACCGTCTATCGTGTGGATCGCAATAAAGTTCAATCTATCTTACAAGAGGCCGTTGAAAATCCTGATTTAGCACGTCAAAATCTGATTCGCTTGCAGAATGCCTGGGGAGAGGTAATTGAAAGTCTAGGTGGGCCGGATAAGGCTCTGCTGGTCGGTTCTCAACCGGTTGCGGCCAATGAACACCATGCTATTCTTGCTTTGAGTCTAACTTCAATGCTGGTCAAACAATGAAACGAGACAATCTCAACACCATGTTTGGCAACATCCTCAGTCAGGCAGCAGGTTTTTCACCTGAGATTTTAGCCATTTCCATGGAGGAATGGAAAGAAGTGCGCGCAGCCTTTTCAGCCAAAGCCAAATCTTCTCAAACTGAAAAAGAAGCAGAAGAAAGTCTGATTCCAGAAGGATTTGAATTTTTGGCTGATAAAGTGAAGGTAGAGGAAGACTAAAGAAAGATTTCATGATACAATAAGTTTATGAATAGACAACAATTTATTATCATCGCGCTGTTTACAGCTGCTGAGACCTATTTTTTCAATGAAGCTTGGATGACCGGTCGCTATATCATGGCAGCCTTTTGGGCCATTTTGCTCTTTAGAAATTTCCGAGTTAGTTACTTGATGGGTAAAATAGTAGATGTCATTGACCAACATTTAAAAGGAAAAGACTAGTCCTCAGCTTCTAGACAAAATCAAAGCCTTTTAGGCTTTTTTTTGTTATACTATAAAAGTATATTTATTGACCTTTTACCGTATTTTCTAGGGAAATCAAGTATGTTTCCAGTAAGAACTGTAAAGGCCTTGAAAAAGAAAGGAACTATCATGTCAGTATTAGAGATCAAAGATCTTCACGTTGAGATTGAAGGAAAAGAAATTTTAAAAGGGGTTAACCTGACCCTGAAAACAGGAGAAATCGCCGCTATCATGGGACCAAATGGTACAGGTAAATCGACTCTTTCTGCAGCTATCATGGGAAATCCAAACTATGAAGTTACCAAAGGTGAAGTCTTGTTTGATGGCGTAAACATCCTTGAGTTGGAAGTTGACGAGCGTGCGCGTATGGGACTTTTCCTTGCTATGCAATACCCATCAGAAATTCCTGGAATTACCAATGCTGAGTTTCTTCGTGCAGCTATGAATGCTGGTAAAGAAGACGATGAGAAGATTTCAGTTCGTGAGTTTATCACTAAATTGGACGAGAAGATGGAATTGCTCAACATGAAAGAAGAAATGGCTGAGCGTTACCTCAACGAAGGTTTCTCTGGTGGTGAGAAAAACGTAATGAGATTCTTCAACTTTTGATGTTAGAGCCAACATTTGCCCTTTTGGATGAGATTGACTCTGGTCTTGATATTGACGCTCTTAAAGTTGTTTCTAAAGGTGTGAATGCCATGCGTGGTGAAGGTTTTGGTGCTATGATTATCACTCACTACCAACGTCTTTTGAACTACATCACACCAGATGTGGTACACGTGATGATGGAAGGTCGTGTTGTCCTTTCTGGTGGTCCAGAATTGGCTGCGCGTTTGGAACGTGAAGGATACGCAAAACTAGCTGAAGAACTTGGCTACGACTACAAGGAAGAATTGTAATTTCCTCGTGTCTTTTAGGAGAAGTAAATGACTAAAGAAAATATTAAACTTTTTTCAGAAATGCACGCTGAACCAAGCTGGTTGGCTGATCTCCGTCAAAAAGCTTTTGACAAGATTGAGACTTTGGAATTACCAGTTATTGAGCGTGTCAAATTCCACCGTTGGAATCTGGGGGATGGAACGATTACAGAAAGCGAGCCATCAGCAAATGTTCCAGATTTCACAGCTCTAGATAATCACTTGAAGTTGGTGCAAGTAGGAACTCAAACTGTTTGAGCAAACTCCAGTTGAGTTAGCTGAACAGGGTGTTGTCTTCACAGATTTCCATTCAGCTTTAGAAGAAATTCCAGAGCTGATCGAAGAATTCTTCATGTCATCTGTTAAGTATGACGATGACAAGTTGGCAGCCTACCATACAGCTTATTTCAATAGTGGTGCTGTTCTCTATATTCCTGATAACGTTGAGATTAAAGAACCAATCGAAGGAATTTTCTATCAAGACAGCGATAGTGATGTGCCGTTTAACAAGCATATTATGATTATCGCTGGTAAAAACTCTAAGATTAGTTATCTGGAGCGCTTAGAGTCACGTGGTGAAGGAAATGCCAAAGCAACTGCTAATATTACAGTAGAAGTGATTGCTCGTTCTGGAGCTCAAGTGAAATTTGCTGCTATTGACCGTTTAGGTGAAAACGTCACTGCCTACATTAGCCGTCGTGGTAAATTAGGCAACGATGCAAGCATTGACTGGGCAATCGGTGTCATGAACGAAGGGAACGTCGTTGCGGACTTTGATAGCGACTTGATTGGAAATGGTAGCCATGCGGACCTTAAAGTGGTAGCTCTTTCAAGTGGCCGTCAGGTACAAGGGATTGATACCCGAGTAACTAACTATGGTTGCAACTCAATCGGAAATATCCTACAACATGGGGTTATTCTTGAAAAAGCAACCTTAACCTTCAATGGTATTGGCCACATTATCAAGGGTGCCAAGGGAGCAGATGCGCAACAAGAAAGTCGTGTTCTCATGCTTTCAGACCAAGCGCGTTCAGATGCTAATCCTATTCTTTTGATTGACGAAAATGATGTTACTGCAGGTCACGCGGCTTCTATCGGTCAGGTAGATCCAGAAGATATGTACTACCTCATGAGCCGTGGCTTGGATAAGGCAACTGCAGAACGCTTGGTTGTTCGTGGTTTCCTTGGATCTGTTATTGTAGAGATACCAGTCAAAGAAGTTCGCGATGAAATGATTGCGACTATCGAAGAAAAATTGTCAAAACGCTAAGGGGTAGCTTATGTTAGATGTAGAAGCGATTCGCAAGGATTTTCCGATTTTGGACCAGATTGTCAATGATGAGCCTCTGGTCTACCTGGACAATGCCGCGACGACACAAAAACCACTAGCAGTTCTGGAAACGATTAACCGCTATTATGAGCAGGACAATGCCAATGTTCACCGAGGTGTTCATACTTTGGCTGAAAGGGCGACTGCTTCCTATGAAGCTACTCGTGAAACCATTCGTAAGTTTATCAATGCAGGGTCTACAAAGGAAGTTCTCTTTACAAGAGGAACGACAACCAGTCTTAACTGGGTAGCGCGTTATGCTGAGGAAGTCTTGACTGAGGGAGATCAAGTTTTGATTTCTGTCATGGAACACCATTCCAATATCATTCCTTGGCAGGAGGCCTGCCGCAAGACTGGAGCTGAGCTTGTCTATGTCTATCTCAAGGATGGTGCTCTGGATATGGATGATTTACGAGCTAAATTGACTGATAGAGTCAAGTTTGTCTCCCTTGCTCACGCCTCAAATGTTCTGGGTGTGGTCAATCCAATCAAAGAAATTACTCAATTGTCCCACCAAGTTGGAGCCATCATGGTGGTGGATGGTGCTCAATCTACGCCTCATATGAAGATTGATGTCCAGGATTTGGATGTGGACTTCTTTGCCTTTTCGGGTCACAAGATGGCTGGTCCGACTGGTATCGGTGTCCTTTATGGTAAAGAAAAGTATCTAGAACAAATGTCACCAGTAGAATTTGGCGGCGAGATGATTGATTTCGTCTATGAGCAATCTGCTAGTTGGAAGGAATTGCCTTGGAAATTCGAGGCTGGAACTCCTAACATGGCTGGTGCAATCGGACTTGCTGCGGCAGTGGATTATCTGGAAAAGATTGGTATGGATGCAATTGAAGCTCATGAACAGGAGTTAATCTCTTACGTCTTTCCAAAACTGCAGGCTATTGAAGGTTTGACCATTTACGGTTCACAGGATTTAGCACAACGTTCGGGTGTCATTGCCTTTAACCTAGGCGACCTTCATCCTCACGACCTTGCGACTGCTTTGGATTATGAAGGAGTGGCTGTTCGAGCAGGTCACCACTGTGCGCAACCCTTGCTCCAGTATTTGGATGTTCCAGCAACAGCTCGTGCAAGTTTTTATATCTACAATACCAAGGCAGATTGCGACAAGCTAGTCGATGCCTTACAAAAGACAAAGGAGTTTTTCAATGGCACTTTCTAAACTAGATAGCCTCTATATGGCAGTGGTAGCGGACCATTCGAAAAATCCACATCATCAAGGGAAGTTGGATGATGCTGAGCAAATCAGTCTCAACAATCCAACCTGTGGGGATGTGATTAATCTCTCCGTCAAGTTTGATGCAGATGACCGCTTGGAGGATATCGCTTTTCTAAACTCAGGTTGTACCATCTCAACTGCCTCTGCTAGCATGATGACAGATGCAGTTTTAGGCAGAACTAAACAAGAAATTTTAGAACTTGCGACTATTTTTTCTGAAATGGTTCAAGGCCAAAAAGATGAACGCCAAGATCAACTAGGCGATGCAGCTTTCTTGTCAGGTGTTGCCAAATTCCCTCAACGAATCAAGTGTGCAACCTTAGCTTGGAACGCCCTCAAGAAAACAATTGAAAATCAAGAAAACAAGTAAGGCAAGTTTCTTTTGTCTTATGAATCAGTAGAAATGAAGAATGAAAGAAAGGATATTATGGCTGAAGAAAGAGTAGAACCAAAACCAATTGACCTTGGTGAATATAAATTTGGTTTCCATGATGATGTAGAGCCTGTCCTATCGACAGGAAAAGGATTGAACGAAGATGTCATTCGTGAACTATCAGCTGCTAAGGGAGAACCTGAGTGGATGTTAGAATTCCGTTTGAAGTCTTATGAAACCTTCAAAAAAATGCCTATGCAAACTTGGGGAGCAGACTTGTCAGAGATTGATTTTGATGACCTGATCTACTACCAAAAACCATCTGATAAACCAGCCCGTTCTTGGGATGAGGTTCCTGAAAAAATTAAAGAAACCTTTGAACGTATCGGGATTCCGGAAGCTGAGCGTGCTTATTTAGCAGGTGCCTCTGCCCAGTACGAGTCAGAAGTGGTTTACCACAACATGAAGGAAGAGTTCCAGAAATTGGGGATTATCTTTACAGATACAGATTCTGCCCTCAAGGAATACCCAGACTTGTTTAAACAATACTTTGCTAAGTTGGTACCGCCAACAGATAACAAATTGGCTGCCCTCAACTCAGCAGTATGGTCTGGTGGAACCTTTATCTACGTACCAAAAGGGGTCAAAGTGGATATTCCACTTCAAACTTACTTCCGTATCAACAACGAAAATACTGGTCAGTTTGAACGTACCTTGATTATCGTTGATGAGGGAGCAAGTGTCCATTATGTAGAAGGCTGTACAGCACCAACTTATTCAAGCAACAGTTTGCATGCTGCCATCGTAGAAATTTTTGCCTTGGATGGTGCTTATATGCGTTATACAACCATCCAAAACTGGTCTGATAACGTCTATAACTTGGTAACAAAGCGTGCTAAGGCTCAAAAGGATGCCACTGTTGAGTGGATTGATGGAAACTTGGGTGCCAAAACAACCATGAAATACCCATCTGTTTACCTAGATGGAGAAGGGGCGCGTGGTACCATGCTTTCTATTGCCTTTGCTAATGCAGGGCAACACCAAGATACTGGTGCTAAGATGATCCACAATGCTCCACATACTAGCTCGTCTATTGTGTCTAAATCTATCGCTAAAGGCGGAGGGAAGGTTGACTACCGTGGACAAGTAACCTTTAACAAAAACTCTAAGAAATCTGTTTCTCATATTGAGTGTGATACTATTATCATGGATGACTTATCAGCATCAGATACTATTCCATTTAATGAAATTCACAACTCGCAAGTTGCTTTGGAACACGAAGCCAAGGTTTCTAAGATTTCAGAGGAACAACTCTATTACCTCATGAGCCGTGGATTGTCAGAATCTGAGGCAACTGAGATGATAGTTATGGGATTTGTGGAGCCCTTCACAAAAGAACTTCCAATGGAATATGCAGTTGAGCTTAACCGCTTGATTAGCTATGAAATGGAAGGGTCAGTCGGGTAAAATTTGTTTTAGATTTACCCCCAATCAAGGATCTTGAAGATGAACTTGTAACAACAAGAGACTGAGCAAAAAGGTTTTAAGAACAGAAAATGCATGATATCAGGAGCCAAAAAAACTTGATATTATGCGTTTTATTGTGGGAAGATTTATTATATTCTCTCATGAAATAGAGTTTTTTTCTAAGCGCTTTTGATTTTTGATATAGTTTTGTGAGGACGAAGTAAGACAATATATAAAATAGTCAGTTCAAGCCACGATATAGTTGCTTAGTTTAAAATAAGCTTCTTATAATAAAGCTATGGCATATAGTACAGATTTTAAACAAGGAGCATTAGATTACATCAAAGAAGGACACAGCCATGTCGAGGCATCTAAAGTTTTTGATGTTGGCGGCAGAACTCTCTTCACGTGGGAAAAGAAAGACGTGAACAAGGACACTTAGAGAGGAAAAAGCGAGTCGTCAAAAAGCGTAAGATCCCTTTAGAAGAATTGAAAGCCTTTGTAGAGGCTCATCCAGATGCTTTTTTACAGGAAATTGGGCACATTTTGATTATGCTGTCCCTTCAGTATGGGCGGCTTTAAAGCAGATTCATGTCACTTTAAAAAAAGACGACTAGCTTTAAGGAACAAGATCCAGAGAAAGTCGCTGAGTATCTTGATATTTTGAATAGCCTAAAAGATTTACCAGTCCTATATATTGACGAAACGGGAATCGACCGCTACCTCTATCGTCCTTATGCACGAGCTCCTAGAGGGGAGAAAGTCTATGAAAAGATTAGCGGACGGCGTTTTGAGCGGACTTCAATTGTTGCAGGACAAGTAGACGGAGAGTTTATAGCTCCCATGATTTACAAGGAAAGTATGACAATCGATTTCTTTGTGGAGTGGTTTAAAACGCAACTCCTGCCTGCTTTGAAGACACCTCATGTCATTGTTATGGACAATACTAGTTTTCATCCCAAGCATATCTTGGATGAACTTTACCTTCAAGATAAACACTTTTTCTTACCTCTATAGCCTTATTCTCCAGATTTGAATCCTATTGAGCAAGTTTGGGCTATCTTGAAAAAGAAAGTGACGGATTTATTAAGGGAAGTTCCAAATGTTTTTGAATGTTTGGAACGCTTTTTTAAAACTAAATGACTATAATTATAAAATGCTTATTGATTTTGATTTAAAATGAGTCAAAAAGCCGTTGCACAACGGTTTTTTGTTATAATTAAATGAAGAATGTAGAATAAAGGAGAATAACATGACTTTCGAAGAAATACTGCCTGGGTTAAAGGCTAAGAAAAAATATGTACGTACTGGTTGGGGAGGTGCTGAAAACTATGTCCAACTCTTTGATACCATCGAGCAAAATGGTGTGGCTCTAGAGGTAACTCCTTATTTTTTGATTAACGTTTCTGGCGAAGGAGAAGGATTTTCCATGTGGAGCCCGACACCTTGTGATGTTTTGGCGACGGATTGGGTAGAAGCGCATGACTAAACGTGTACTCATTACAGGAGTGAGTTCAGGTATCGGATTGGCTCAGGCTCACCTTTTTTTAGAGAAGGGCTATCAAGTTTATGGAGTTGACCAAGGTGAAAATCCAGTTTTAGATGGTGATTTCTACTTTTTACAGAGAGATTTGACCTTGGACTTGGAACCTGTTTGATTGGTGTCCTCAGGTGGATGTTTTGTGCAATACTGCTGGAGTTTTGGATGATTATAAACCACTTTTAGAACAATCAGCTCAGGAAATTCAAGAGATTTTTGAAATAAACTACGTGACTCCAGTTGAGTTGACTCGGTATTATTTGACGCAAATGCTGGATAATAAAAAAGGGACCATTATCAATATGTGTTCCATCGCTTCTAGCTTAGCAGGCGGTGGTGGACACGCCTATACTTCCTCTAAGCATGCCTTGGCTGGATTTACCAAGCAGTTGGCTCTAGACTATGCTGAAGCTGGGATTCAGGTCTTTGGTATCGCTCCAGGAGCAGTCAAGACGGGTATGACTGCTGCCGACTTTGAACCAGGTGGTTTAGCGGACTGGGTGGCTAGTGAAACTCCAATCAAACGCTGGATTGAGCCAGAGGAAGTAGCAGAGATCAGCCTTTTCTTAGCAAGTAGAAAAGCAAGCGCCATGCAAGGACAAATCTTGACAATAGATGGTGGCTGGTCTTTGAAGTAGGAGGAGTTAGATGGATATTCAAGAAATCACAGAAGAAAATGCATGGCCATTAGTCTTGAAGGTTAAGTCTGAATTATTAGGGTTTCCAGAACTGGGCAATACTTCTTACATGAATTGGAAGGTGAATGATGAAAAACCAACTTGCTCTTAGTGGAGAAAAAATTCTTGAAAAAGTTTATCCTCAAGTATTTCACCACATTGGAATGATTCGTGGGGAATACTTGTTGAGAGAGCTCAACCAAAACATACTATTACCAAGTTGCCAGCAATTTGTAAAAGATTATCTAGACACTATTTGCTCCTTGTACTCAGATGAAGAAGTTTGGTATCGTTTTACTGAATTAACGAATACAGAAGCTAATTGTCTAAAGGGGACTAAAGAGTATTTTGATGAAAATCATCCCTTATTTGGATATAGAGGAACTAGGCGTTTACTGGCGTGTTTGGATGAATTTCAGGCTGAGGCAAATGTCGTTACAGAAGTTTATCAAACCAATCCCAATCTGTCTGTTATTTTTCCTTTTGTCAATGATGCCGACCAATTAAAACAAGCTATCAAAGTGTTACGTCAGTATGGCTTTACTGGGAAAGTTGGCACGATGATTGAATTGCCATCAGCTTATTTTGACTTAGACAGGATACTGGAAACGGGCATTTCAAAGATTGTAGTTGGAATGAATGATTTGACTTCCTTTGTTTTTGCGACTGTGAGAAACAGTCAATGGCATGATATGGAAAGTCCAATAATGTTAGATATGCTAAGAGATATGCAGGATAAAGCAAGGATGAAAAAGATTGATTTTGCTGTAGCAGGCTATCTGAATACTTCTTTCATACAAAAAATGAATCAGATGGGTATCGAATGCATTCTCCATTACAGCTCTATTCCAGAGATTTTTGATTTAGAAATTAATCACCCAGACCATCTTAAACACATAAAAGAAGAAAGTAAAAAAATACAAAGGAGCACCCATGACACCGCAAGAAATGTGGAATGCATACAAGCAAATCAATCCTTCTATCGGAGATGAGATAGATGCCTGGGCTTTTGGAGTGGAAGCCGATCTCTTGGCAGATTTGGTTCTAAAAGGAGAAAAGACAGCAACAGCTTCAGCCTATGACCTCTACGCACTAGAAGGCGAGTCTCTTCCGCAAGAAGGTACCTTTGACATCATTTTAGATAGCCAAGATCAGGCTGTCTGTATTGTCGAAATTACAAAGGTTTCTGTTGAGCCTTTTAGTCAAGTTTCTGCTGATCATGCCTACAAGGAAGGTGAAGGTGACAAATCCCTAGCCTATTGGCGTCAGGTTCATGAGGATTGTTTCGCTGAGTGGCTGAGAGAGGCAGGACTAACTTTTACGTCTGACAGCAAGGTTGTTTTAGAAGAATTTCGCAAGGTCTACCCCTTGTAAACTATTAGAAGGAAGAAAGTTTTGGAAATCGCCGTCCAATCCTTTTTTCTTAAGCAAAACATGATATAATAAGTTTGTTTGAAGAAGAGCTTTAGCTCTTAAACTTAGATAGGAGAAAACTATGCAAGCAGTTGAACATTTTATTAAGCAATTTGTTCCTGAACATTATGATTTATTTTTAGACTTGAGTCGTGAGACCAAGACGTTTTCTGGGAAGGTGACCATCACTGGTCAAGCACAGAGTGACCGTATTTCCCTCCACCAAAAAGACTTGGAAATCGCCACTGTAGAAGTTGCAGGGGTAGCTCGCCCATTTACAGTTGATCATGACAATGAAGCCCTTCATATTGAATTAGCTGAGGCTGGTCAAGTTGAAGTGGTTATCGCTTTCTCAGGAAATTACAGATAACATGACAGGGATTTACCCATCTTACTATACAGTTGATGGAGCCAAGAAGGAAGTATTGTCTACTCAGTTCGAGAGCCATTTTGCGCGCGAAGCCTTCCCATGTGTGGATGAGCCAGAAGCCAAAGCAACTTTTGACCTCTCTCTACGTTTTGACCAAGCAGAAGGTGAATTGGCCTTGTCTAACATGCCAGAAATCAATGTTGAAAACCGTAAGGAAACAGGTATCTGGAAGTTTGAGACAACAGCTCGCATGTCTTCTTACTTGTTAGCCTTTGTTGCGGGTGATTTGCAAGGTGTAACGGCTAAAACTAAAAACGGTACTCTCGTAGGTGTTTATTCAACCAAAGCTCATCCACTATCAAACCTTGATTTCTCACTGGATATCGCTGTTCGCTCTATCGAGTTTTACGAAGATTACTATGGAGTTAAGTACCCAATCCCTCAATCTCTCCATATCGCCCTTCCTGACTTCTCAGCTGGAGCTATGGAAAACTGGGGTCTTGTGACCTACCGTGAAGTTTACTTGGTTGTGGATGAGAACTCTACCTTTGCCAGCCGTCAACAAGTTGCCCTTGTTGTGGCCCATGAATTGGCTCACCAATGGTTTGGTAACCTCGTAACTATGAAATGGTGGGATGACCTTTGGCTCAATGAAAGCTTTGCTAACATGATGGAGTACGTCTGTGTGGATGCTATTGAACCAAGCTGGAATATTTTTGAAGACTTCCAAACAGGTGGAGTACCTCTTGCTCTTGAACGTGATGCGACTGATGGTGTTCAGTCTGTTCACGTCGAAGTCAAACACCCAGATGAAATCAATACGCTCTTTGATGGTGCTATCGTCTATGCCAAAGGAAGCCGTCTCATGCACATGCTTCGCCGTTGGCTAGGAGATGCTGATTTTGCTAAAGGTTTGCACGCTTACTTTGAAACACCAATACAGCAACACCATTGGTAGTGACCTTTGGGATGCCCTTGGTCAAGCGTCAGGACGTGATGTCGCAGCCTTCATGGATTCTTGGTTGGAACAGCCTGGTTACCCAGTTCTTACTGTCAAAGTTGAAAATGATGTCTTGAAGATTTCACAAAAACAATTCTTCATCGGTGAGCACGAAGATAAGAACCGTCTCTGGGTTGTGCCACTCAATAGCAACTGGAAAGGCTTGCCTGATACACTTGAAACTGAAAGTATCGAAATTCCTGGCTACGCAGCTCTTCTTGCTGAAAACAAAACAGCACTTCGCCTCAACACAGAAAATACAGCCCACTACATTACAGACTATCAAGGAGACTTGTTGGATGCAGTTCTTGCTGACCTAGTTGAGCTTGATAACACAAGCAAACTGCAAATCGTCCAAGAACGTCGTCTGCTTGCTGAAGCAGGGCACATTTCTTATGCAGACTTACTCCCTGTCCTTGATAAACTTGCTAAGGAAGAATCTTACCTTGTCGTTTCAGCTGTTTCTCAAGTGATTTCTGCCCTAGAGCGCTTTATCGATGAAGGTACAGAATCTGAAAGAGCCTTCAAAGCATTGGTTGCTAAATTGGCTCGTCATAACTATGACCGTCTTGGTTTTGAAGCTAAAGATGGAGAATCAGATGAGGATGAATTGGTTCGTCAGCTGGCTGTTTCGATGATGATTCGCTCAAATGATGCAGCAGCTAGCCAAGTCGCTAGCCAAATCTTCGCAGCCCACAAGGAAAATCTTGCAGGCCTTCCAGCAGCCATTCGCTCACAAGTTCTGATCAATGAGATGAAACATCATGAGACTAAAGACTTGTTAGCACTTTATCTTGATACTTATACTCACGCAACAGATGCTGTCTTTAAACGCCAGTTGGCAGCAGCTCTTGCATACAGTACAGATGCGGATAATATCCAAAACTTGATTACTTCTTGGAAGGACAAATTTGTGGTCAAACCACAAGACTTGTCTGCTTGGTACTTCCAGTTCTTAAGCCATCAAGCAACTCAGGAAACAGCATGGTCTTGGGCTCGTGAAAACTGGGCTTGGATTAAGGCAGCCCTTGGAGGAGATATGAGCTTTGATAGCTTTGTTATCCTTCCTGCCCACGTATTTAAGACTCAGCAACGCTTGGCGGAATACAAGGAATTCTTTGAACCACAACTTTCTGACCTTGCTCTTAGCCGTAACATCGGTATGGGAATCAAGGAGATTGCAGCGCGTGTTGACTTGATTAACCGTGAAAGCTGCAGTCGAAGCAGTTGTTCTTCAATACGGAAATGCATAAATAAGCCTAAAATAAAAAGAAAACTCAGCTTATCTCATGTAGTACTCTTCGAAAATCAAATTCAAACCACGTCAGCGTCGCCTTACCGTACTTAAGTACAGCTTGCGGCTAGCTTCCTAGTTTGCTCTTTGATTTTCATTGAGTATAAAATGCAGAGAGTTGAGTTTTTTTTAAGGCAAATTTGGTATAATGGTTTTAATAAGGAGGAGTTTCTCATGATAAAAATCTTATTAGTTGAGGATGACCTAGGCCTGTCAAATTCAGTATTTGACTTTTTAGACGATTTTGCGGATGTCATGCAGGTATTTGATGGGGAAGAAGGTCTCTACGAAGCTGAGAGTGGCGTATATGATTTGATTTTGCTCGATTTGATGTTACCTGAAAAAAATGGCTTCCAAGTCTTGAAAGAGTTGCGTGAAAAGGGAATTACGACACCAGTTCTGATTATGACTGCCAAGGAAAGTTTGGATGACAAGGGACACGGTTTTGAACTAGGAGCGGATGATTATTTGACAAAACCTTTCTACCTAGAAGAACTCAAAATGCGGATTCAAGCCCTTCTCAAACGTTCGGGTAAGTTTAATGAAAATACCTTGACTTATGGAAATATTGTGGTTAATTTATCAACAAATACCGTTAAGGTTGAAGATACTACTGTCGAATTGCTGGGGAAAGAGTTCGATTTACTAGTTTATTTCCTTCAAAATCAGAATGTTATTTTGCCTAAGACTCAGATTTTTGATCGTCTATGGGGATTTGATAGTGACACAACGATTTCAGTTGTCGAAGTCTATGTTTCAAAAGTCCGTAAGAAATTAAAAGGAACCACTTTTGCAGAGAATTTGCAAACCTTGCGTAGTGTTGGGTATATTTTAAAAGATGTTCAGTAAACTAAAAAAAACATGGTATGCGGATGATTTTAGTTACTTTATTCGCAACTTTGGTGTCTTCACTCTGATTTTCTCCACCATGACCTTGATTATTTTACAGGTCATGCATTCGAGTCTCTATACTTCGGTGGATGATACGCTCCATGGTTTGAGTAACAATCCTCAGGCAGTTATTCAGCTAGCAGTGAATAGGGCAACTGAAGAGATTAAAGATTTAGAGAATGCTGCCACAGATACTAGCAAGACTGAAGTGAAACCCAATGTCAGTTCCAATACAGAGGTTATTCTTTTTGATAAGAATTTTACCCAACTTCTTTCTGGAAATCGATTTTTGGGCTTGGATAAAATTAAGTTAGAAAAGAAAGAACTAGGTCATATCTATCAGATTAAGGTTTTTAATAGCTATGGACAGGAAGAAATCTATCGCATGATTTTGATGGAAACGAATATTAGTTCGGTTTCAACCAATATCAAGTATGCGGCTGTCTTGATAAATACCAGTCAGTTGGAGCAGGCCAGTCAAAAGCATGAGCAATTGATTGTGGTTGTGATGGCAAGTTTCTGGATTCTGTCTTTGCTTGCCAGTCTCTATCTAGCTAGGGTCAGTGTTCGACCCCTGCTTGAGAGCATGCAGAAGCAACAGTCTTTTGTGGAAAATGCCAGTCATGAGTTACGAACTCCACTCGCAGTTTTGCAAAATCGCTTAGAGACCCTTTTCCGTAAGCCAGAAGCAACCATTATGGATGTGAGCGAAAGTATTGCCTCTAGTTTGGAAGAAGTCCGAAATATGCGGTTTTTGACAACAAACTTGTTGAATTTAGCTCGTAGAGATGATGGGATTAAGCCGGAACTTGCAGAAGTTGCAACTAGTTTTTTCAATACGACTTTCACAAATTATGAGATGATTGCTTCGGAAAATGACCGTGTCTTCCGTTTTGAAAATCGTATCCATCGAACGATTGTCACAGATCAGCTTCTTCTGAAACAACTGATGACCATCCTATTTGATAATGCAGTTAAGTATACTGAAGAGGATGGGGAAATCGATTTTCTTATCTCGGCGACTGATCGCAATCTGTATTTACTTGTTTCTGATAATGGAGTCGGTATTTCCACAGAAGATAAGAAGAAAATTTTTGACCGCTTTTATCGAGTGGACAAGGCTAGAACCCGTCAAAAAGGTGGTTTTGGTTTGGGATTATCTCTGGCCAAGCAAATTGTAGATGCGCTAAAAGGAACCATTACTGTTAAAGATAATAAACCCAAGGGAACAATCTTTGAAGTGAAGATTGCCATCCACACACCATCTAAAAAGAAAAAAATATAAAAATATCGCTCCAGACGGGGCGATATTTTTGGATTATGTAACTTTCAGTCCGTCTCGCTAAGTCAGGTGTGATACTCAATGAAAATCAAAAAGCAAACTAGGAAGCTAGCCGCAGGTTGCTCGAAACACAGTTTTGAGGTTGCAGATAGAACTGACGAAGTCAGTATCATATATCTACGGTAAGGCGACGCTGACGTGGTTTGAAGAGATTTTTCGAAGAGTATGAGACAAATAAATCGCTCGTTTGAAGACTGGTCATGATTTTTTAAATGTTATAAAAATCTTGACAGATAAGCTTAAAAAAGGTACACTATTTACTGGTTAATTAATTGGTTAAATAACTAGTTTAGGAAAAACTGTGTAACCAAGAAAAAGAAGTTAAGAAAAAGCTTCATCATTTATTGAAATGAGGGATTTATGAAATTCAGTAAAAAATATATAGCAGCTGGATCAGCTGTTATCGTGTCTTTGAGTCTTTGCGCTTATGCACTGAACCAGCATCGTTCGCAGGAAAATAAGGACAATAAGCGTGTCTCTTATGTGGATGGCAGCCAGTCCAGTCAGAAAAGTGAAAACCTGACACCAGACCAGGTCAGCCAAAAAGAAGGAATACAGGCTGAGCAAATTGTCATCAAAATTACAGATCAGGGCTATGTAACATCACACGGTGATCACTATCATTACTATAATGGGAAAGTTCCTTATGATGCGATTTTCAGTGAAGAAATTCTGATGAAGGATGCTAATTATCAACTTAAAGACGCTGATATTGTCAATGAAGTCAAAGGTGGTTATATCATCAAGGTAGATGGAAAATATTATGTCTACCTGAAAGATGCAGCTCATGCTGATAATGTTCGAACTAAGGATGAAATCAACCGTCAAAAACAAGAACATGTCAAAGATAATGAGAAGGTCAGCGCTGATGTTGCTGTAGCAAGGTCTCAGGGACGCTATACGACAGATGATGGTTATGTCTTTAATCCAGCTGATGTTATCGAAGATACGGGTGATGCTTATATCGTTCCTCACGGAGGTCACTATCACTATATTCCAAAAAGTGATTTGTCTGCTAGTGAGTTAGCTGCTGCTAAAGCTCATTTAACTGGCAAAAATACGCAACCAAGTCAGTTAAGCTATTCTTCAGCAGCTAGTGACAATAACACGCAATCTGTAGCACAAGGATCAACTAGCGAGCCAGAAGGTAAGGCTGAAAATCTCCAAAGTCTATTGAAAGAACTCTACGATTCACCTAGCGACCAACGTTACAGTGAATCAGATGGTCTGGTTTTTGACCCTGCTAAGATTATCAGCCGTACACCAAATGGTGTTGCGATTCCGCATGGCGACCATTATCATTTTATTCCTTACAGCAAGCTCTCTCCTTTAGAAGAAAAGATTGCTAGAATGGTGCCTATAGGCGGAACTGATTCTACGGTCTCTACAAATGAAAAACCTCATGAAGTAGCGTCTAGTCTAGGAAGTCTTCCAAGTAATCCATCTATATTGAATAATGCTTCTTCAACGTTAAATAAGGAAATTTCTTCAACATCTGATGGTTATATCTTTAATCCAAAAGATATCGTTGAAGAAACAGCCACAGCTTATATCGTCAGACATGGTGATCATTTCCATTACATTCCTAAGACGAATCAAATTGGTCAACCGACTCTTCCAAACAATGGTCTAACAATACCTTCGCCATCTCTTCCAGTCAATCCTAGTGTTTCACATGAGGAACATGAAGAAGGTGGACACGACTTTGATGCCAATCGTATTATTGCTGAAGATGAAGCAGGATTTATCATGAATCACGGTGACCACAATCATTACTTCTTTAAGAAGGATTTGACTGCTGATCAAATCAAGGCAGCACAAGACCACTTGAAAGGTGCAAATCCAGCAACACCAAATCCAGCTCATGATGACGATCACGATGAAGATCATCATGGACACCATCATGATGAAGACCATGATCATGGTTTTGATGCCAATCGTGTCATCAGTGAGGATGAACAAGGCTTTGTCATGTCACACGGAGATCACAATCATTTCTTCTTTAAGAAAGATTTGACAGCAGAGCAAATTAAGGCAGCACAGGATCATCTGAAAACACATCACGATGCAGAGCCTGTAAAACCTCTTGCTAAAACGGTAGAGTCTTTCTCAAGAGATGCTAGTGATGAAGAAAAAATAGCTTACATTTCTAAGACCTATGGTGTTCCACTTGAAGCTATTAGAATTTCAAACGGATTCTTTGTTTTTGGAAATCCAGACCAAGCCTACGATCCAACTCATATCCATCCCTATGCTGTTCGTAAGGAACACGTTCGACTTCCACTCCAAACTGGAAATCCAGAACTTGATTTCCTAAATGAACTCTATACCACTGCTTTGCGAGACGGGGTGTCTCCTTATAGCTTACAGGTAGAAAATGGTAGTTTTGTGATTCCTCATGGCGACCACAATCACTACATCAAGGTTCAAACGAAGGGCTATGAAGTAGCTTTGAAAAACAAGATTCCAGCCCTACAATCCAATTATCAACCTGGAGCTTTTGATGAGAAGGTAGTTTTGGAAAAAGTAGACCAACTTCTAGCTGATAGCAGAAGTATCTATAAAGACAAGCCTATCGAACAAAGACAGATTGAGTTAGCTTTAGGTCAGTTTACTGAAAATATGAAGAAACTGGCAACTAACTCTACAGCAGGTTATCTTGCGACACTGGATCTCTTTGATAAGCAATATATCCATATTGATGAAAGTGTTAAACCTGTTGAAACAAGCACTCTAGATAAGAAATATCAGGCCTTGATTGATAAAATCAATACACTGGATACAGACTCTTACGGACTTCCTAAGAAAGACCTTCTCGTTCGACTCCAAGAAGCTAAGTTGGCTAAAGATGAGGCTGCTTTAGCAGCGGTTGAATCACAACTTCAAGCCTTGCAAGACTTTAATGATCGAACAGGTGTTACAACAGTGGAATACATCAAGTATTTCTACGAACACGTAAATGACGGTCGTTTGAGTGATGAACTTCGAAACAAAGTAGCTCAGTTGACTTGGACCTTGTATCAGTCTCAGTCCTTCCTTAAGGCAGCAGAATTGAACAAATTATTCCCAAGTATCTATCAAGCAAAACAAGAAGTGGAAGAAGCTTTGAAAGCTCAGCCAACCACTGCTAAATCGACTAAGACAGTTCTAGATACTGAGAAAGTTGATAATCAAAGTGCCAAGACAGCTATTTATGGCTTCTTGAAAGAATTGTACGGAGATTTTATGCCTGAAGAACATGTCAATCATGTTAGCAAGGAGCAAGTAGAAAGTCTTTTGAGCAAGGCAACTCAACTCTTGGAACAAATCCAAGAAGAAGGTATCAGACAATCCTTGGCAGAAGAAGTAGAAAATCTAAAAGCTGCAACAAATAAGGCTGATGCAGACTTGGATGAAGTAAATAGTCAGGCGAAAGATGTCTTGACTCGTATCGCTAGCGCCCTTCAACAAGAAAAGGAAAATGCTGAGCAAGATCCTCAGACACTTGTACTTTATCAAAAACTCTACGATATTCTCATGTCACTTCATGCTTATTTAGAAAACAATAAGGGTTCTGATGAAGACTTTGATAAGGTGGATGCATTACTAGATCAACTTTCTGCTAAGAGTAAAGATAAAGCTGCTTTACTTGAATTGACAAAAGCTATCCTAGTCTTGAATCAAGAAATCAAGTCAAAGCTAGCGCAAGTGAAGAAGCAACGCCAGCAACAAATGCTGAGTCAAATGGTGAGAAGACCAGTACCGAAACGGAAACATCAGCAACTGCAGAATCTAACAGTGAAACTGCAAGCGACGAAAACAAACCAAGCAACACAACCGATTCTAAACCTGCTGAATCAGCTTCAGAAAAGGAAATAACAGAATCTACAACAAGTACTGGAAATTAAGAAAAACCAGCAGAATAAAAAGTTAGTAGATAAAAAAGTTTGTGGTCGTAGATTTAGGAGATTTTCCCATTCAAGGCTGTCTCCTATTTCTCATTGTAATTATAAACCATGGCAAGATAAGAAAACGAGCATTTCCAACTGAGGAGGTGCTCGTTTTTTGATAGTTAGAAGTAGTTTTTATCCGTCTATTTAGAGTTGATTACAAGAAATTATTGACTTGAATGTGGATATAAGATTTATTCACTGATTATAATGTTTAAATAGCGCTCCAAAGAAAAGAATTATCCTCATGAGTATGAATCTTCTAAATTAACTACCTCCAAACCATGTTCTGTCAGGCGGTAGATGCTTGAACAGACCTCTTTTAAGAAACGACGGTCATGCGAAACAGTGATGATACCGCCTGGATAGGTTGCAAGAGTTTTCTGATTTGGGGTTGAGAAGTGGGAGAAAAGTTTCGTGTAGGTTCATCCAGCAGGAGAAAATTTGGTTTGCACAAGACTAAATCCAAAAGCAGGAGTTTTCCCTGTTGTCCGCCAGATAAGGAGCGAATTTGATGCTGCATTTCTGGATAACTGAAATTGAGACTGGCTAAGTGAGATTGGATTTTCTGCAGTTCCTCTTTTTCCCCGGTTTTGCTGAGATAGGCTATTGGTGATAAATCCAATTGCAGTTTTTTATGGTAATCTTGTGGCATAAAACCAAGGGAAATCTCTCTTTTATCATTAAGAAGTTGCTGTAACTTGGCTAACAGAGTTGATTTCCCAATACCATTTGGGCCAATGATACCGATTTTTTCTTGGCCATGGACAGTTAGTTGTAGTTTTTGAACCAAAACTCGGTCGCAAATGACCAAATTTTCCTTTTCCAGTTGGATTAAGACTTTAGATGCCGGTAATGGTTGGATGTCCGAGAAGAAAAGTTGGATTTGTTCTTCTTCAAGTGGCTTTTGAGTCATGGACTGAGCTGCTTTTTCGTAGCGTTTTTCTTGTGAGAGGACAGTTTTCATCTTTTTAGCCAATAGGCGACCGGCAGTACTGTCTTTGGTAGCTCGAAGGGCAGTTTCTACATTTTGCTTGACTCGCCGATGTTTTTCCATGGTTTTATCGTAGGCTCTTTGGTCGTTAGCAGCTTGCTGGCTTTGTTTGGTAAAATTAGCCTTTCTCTGCTCACTATAGCAATCATAGTCTAAATGCTCTACTAGTGTTTCCGCTTCTTTACGGTGTTTGACCAGTCGCAAGTGGACAATAGTATCAGCCGTTTCAGAAAGAAAGTCTTCATCATGGGAAATGAAAATAACGGTTTGCCTAATCTTTCGAATCTGACTTTTTAGCCAATCAACCGTCTCAAGGTCCAGGTCATTTGAAGGTTCATCTAAAAATAGAATCTCAAAGGGTTTGGCTAACTCATGGATGAGCTGAATTTTCAAAGCTTCGCCCCCTGATAGACTGCCAATCTTTTGGTCGCTAGCGAATCGATTGCTATCAAAATGCAATTCCTCAGCCAAACGATAGAGGACACTGTAATCTAAATCGATAGTATCTAAAAAGAAGTAGTCGTGTAGAGTTTTCTTTTTCAGGTCCTCAGGGACTTTTTGAGGAATGTAGGCTATTGATTGATAATCAGATTGAATGTCTCCCCTGATAGTGAAATCAGGCAAAGCTTCCCCCATTAAAGTTTTAAGTAAGGTTGATTTGCCATTTCCTTCCTCTCCAATAATAGCTACCTTTTCCCCATCCTGGATGGTCATGCTTAGATCAGAGACAAGGTCTCGTAAATCTTTGTTTTGTGTGATGGTCAGGTGATTGATTTTTATCATATGATTGCCCTTTCTAGAATGTCCATAGTGCATAACAAAAAGCTCTACTTTACCTAGTAGAGCCCAAAGTCACTGTCAGAAACGCTATTATCCATGTCGAAAATCCTGTCAAACTAGGCCAGTCTACCCCTATCCAACCCAAGAGGAGCAGATGGTTAGCTTTCTAGTTTTTTGATTTTCAAAGAGGATAAAGTACCAGAAAATCTAGTACAAAAAGAGCACACAAAAAGAGACAAAAACAAGATCTACTAAATAAAGGTTCTTTATTTGATAGACTTAGTTGTTCATGTCTCCATTACCTCCGAGTATTAGTATCTTTATACTATACCTTTAAGGAAATTTTGTCAACAGAAAACTGGAAATTCTATGCTCTAAAATCCAAAAACAGGTCCATAGAGAGTTAGTACGTGTTTGATATGATCGTAATGTAACTTGTCATAGTTGCGCCAAGCGGTACGTGCTTGATCGTTTAGTTTTAGGCTACCTAATCCAATCAGAAGACTGGTGCGTTGGTAAAATTTCTCAAGGTCGATTAAGATACTGTTGTTCAACTTTTCCGCTTTTTTGAGCTCTTGCAGAGTAGTATTTAGCAGCTCTTGTAGTCGAATATCATCTGCCGTACTCTGTTTGCAGCTTTGGAAACTTTTATTTAACTCGGATAGGAGTTGGGTTGCATTAGTAATGAGTTCTTTGTCTTTCATGTGAGCATCATCCTTGTTCTGATATATTTTTGCCTATAGTATAGCACTAAAAAAACACAAAAAGCGTCATAGTAAATATGTTAAAAAAATCGAATTTTAATTATAAAGTTTGCTGTGCTGATTTGTAGCCTTTTCATGGTATAATCAAGAGAGTAAATCTTTATGGAGGAAGTATGAAATTAAATATTCAAGAAATTCGTAAGCAGTCTGAAGGCTTGCATTTTGAACAAACCTTAGACCTAGTTGCTGACCTGCGTGCACGTAATCAAGAAATTTTTAGATGTAAAAGATATCCTTGCTGTTGGGAAAGTACAGTACGAAGACCGTATGTATTTCTTAGATTATCAACTATCTTACACTATTGTCCTTGCTTCAAGTCGTAGTATGGAGCCAGTTGAGTTAGCTGAATCTTATCCAGTCACAGAAGTTTTTCATGGAAGGCGCAACCAACCAGTTAGATCAAGAGGTTCTAGATGATGATTTGGTCTTGCCTATCGAAAATGGAGAACTTGACCTTGCTGAGAGCGTATCAGACAATATTCTGCTCAATATCCCTATTAAGGTCTTGACGGCTGAAGAAGAGGCGGGGCAAGGTTTTGTTTCAGGAAATGACTGGCAAATCATGACAGAGGAAGAATACCAAGCCCAACAAGCAGTTAAGAAAGAAGAAAACAGTCCTTTTGCTGGCTTACAAGGACTATTTGATGGAGACGAATAATGGTCTTGTCAAAAAAACGCGCACGAAAGGTGCTTGAAGAAATCATTGCTCTTTTTCCCAGATGCCAAGCCTAGTCTTGACTTTTACCAATCATTTTGAACTCCTGGTTGCGGTCATGTTGTCAGCCCAGACGACGGATGCAGCAGTAAATAAGGCAACACCAGGTCTCTTTGCCGCCTTTCCAACGCCACAAGCCATGTCTGTGGCGACTGAGAGTGAAATTGCTTCACACATTTCTCGTTTGGGATTGTATCGGAATAAAGCTAAATTCCTTAAAAAATGTGCCCAACAACTATTAGACGATTTTGATGGTCAAGTTCCTCAGACACGTGAGGAATTAGAAAGTCTAGCAGGTGTTGGTCGCAAGACGGCCAATGTTGTCATGAGTGTGGGATTTGGGATTCCAGCCTTCGCAGTGGATACTCATGTGGAGCGTATTTGCAAGCATCACGATATCGTCAAAAAATCAGCGACGCCATTTGAGGTGGAAAAACGGGTCATGGATATCTTGCCACCTGAGCAGTGGTTAGCAGCCCATCAGGCCATGATTTATTTTGGAAGAGCCATTTGTCATCCTAAAAATCCAGAGTGTGACCAGTACCCACAATTATATGATTTTAGCAATTTGTAAGATGGAACATCGAAAGTTTTTGCTTGATTTTAAGCATGATTTGTGCTATAGTAATTGATAACTAAATATTCCTTTAAACCTGTCCTGTGAGGCAGGCAAGGAGCGTGATAAAGTAGAAGGGTGAAGTCTATACTGTTTGCAGTAGGGCTCGCTTGGCTATACATTTCAAGTCTCCTTGTTTAAGGAGACTTTTCTTTTTGGAGGTTTGTCATGAAGACAAAAGAAGTTGTAGACGAATTGACCGTCAAACGAGCGATTACGCGTATTACTTATGAGATTATCGAACGCAACAAAGATTTGAATAAGATCGTCTTGGCTGGTATTAAAACTCGTGGTGTCTTTATCGCCCACCGTATCCAAGAACGTTTGGAGCAGCTAGAAAACCTTTCAGTTCCTGTTGTGGAATTGGATACGAAACCTTTCCGTGACGATGTTAAAAGTGGAGAAGATACTTCTTTGGTTTCTGTTGATGTGACAGACCGTGAAGTTATCTTGGTGGATGATGTTCTTTATACAGGCCGTACCATCCGCGCTGCTATTGATAATATTGTAGGTCATGGTCGTCCTGCGCGCGTGAGTTTAGCAGTTCTAGTCGATCGTGGACATAGAGAATTGCCAATCCGTCCAGATTACGTTGGGAAAAATATCCCGACCAGTCGTTCTGAAGAAATCATCGTAGAGATGGCAGAACTTGATGGCCAAGACAGAGTTCTGATTACTGAAGAAGCTTAGAAAGCTAAAGGAGTAGCCATGTCAGAAAATCAACAAGCATTGAACCATGTGGTGTCCATGGAAGACCTTACTGTTGATCAAGTGATGAAATTGATCAAGCGAGGAATAGAGTTTAAAAACGGAGCCCAGCTTCCTTATGAAGACCATCCGATTGTTTCCAATCTTTTCTTTGAAGATTCTACACGGACGCATAAGTCCTTTGAAGTGGCAGAGATTAAACTGGGATTGGAGCGACTTGACTTTGATGTGAAGACTAGTTCAGTCAATAAGGGTGAAACACTTTATGATACCATTTTGACTTTGTCTGCTTTAGGAGTTGACGTCTGTGTGATTCGTCACCCAGAGGTTGACTACTACAGAGAGTTAATTGCTAGTCCCACGATTACGACTTCCATCATCAATGGTGGAGATGGTTCGGGACAACACCCTAGCCAGAGCTTGCTTGATTTGATGACTATTTATGAGGAATTTGGTCACTTTGAGGGGCTCAAGGTCGCTATTGCAGGTGACTTGGACCATTCACGCGTTGCCAAATCCAATATGCAGATTTTGAAACGCTTAGGTGCAGAACTTTATTTGCTGGACCTGAGGAATGGAGAAGTCAAGAGTTTGCAGACTATGGACAGTTTGTAACTATTGATGAAATCATTGATCAGGTGGATGTCATGATGTTTCTCCGTGTGCAACATGAACGCCATGATAGTGGAGCTGTCTTTTCAAAAGAAGACTACCATGCCCAACATGGCTTGACTCAAGAACGTTATGACCGTTTGAAAGAAACAGCAATCCTTATGCATCCAGCTCCAGTCAATCGTGATGTAGAAATCGCAGACCACTTGGTTGAAGCACCAAAATCACGGATTGTCCAACAAATGACCAATGGTGTCTTTGTTCGAATGGCAATCTTAGAATCCGTACTGGCGAGTAGAAACGCCAACTAAAACACAAGACGTTAAAAGACGCCAGTGAGCGTCCACGAGAGGTGAAAATATGACAAAAAGACTTCTAGTATTAGAAGATGGCACAGTTTTTGAAGGCAAGGCCTTCGGAGCAGATATTGATGTAACAGGCGAAATCGTCTTTAATACAGGGATGACCGGCTACCAAGAATCCATTACAGACCAGTCTTATAATGGACAAATCTTGACCTTTACTTATCCTTTGGTAGGAAATTATGGAATAAACCGTGATGATTACGAATCCATCATTCCAACTTGTAAGGGAGTTGTTGTTTTTGAAGAAGCGCGTAGAGCAAGCAACTGGCGCAACCAAATGACGCTGGATGAATTTTTGAAAGCCAAGAAAATTCCTGGTATTTCAGGGATTGATACGCGTGCACTCACCAAGATTATCCGTAAGCATGGTACCATGCGAGCAACCTTGACCCATGTTGGGGACAGCATGGACCATGTAACTGACCAGCTCCAAGCAACAGTATTGCCGACAGACAATATTAAACAGGTTTCTACTAAAACATCCTATCCAGCTCCAGGAGTAGGTTTGAGTGTAGTGCTAGTGGATTTTGGTCTCAAGCACTCAATCTTACGTGAACTTTCTAAACGCAACTGTAACGTGACGGTTGTTCCTTATTCGACAACGGCTGAAGAAATTCTCCATCTCAATCCTGACGGAGTTATGTTGTCAAATGGTCCAGGTAACCCAGAAGATGTTCCACAGGCACTGGATATGATTCGCGGTGTGCAAGGAAATTCCAATCTTTGGTATTTGTATGGGACACCAACTCTTTGCTATGGCAAACGGTGCTAAGACATACAAGATGAAATTTGGACACCGTGGATTCAACCATGCGGTACGTGAAATTGCTACAGGACGTGTGGATTTTACAAGTCAAAACCATGGTTATGCAGTTAGCCGTGAGGATTTGCCAGAGCACTTGATCATTACCCATGAAGAAATCAATGACAAGTCAGTTGAAGGTGTACGTCACAGATACCAACCTGCTTTCTCTGTTCAATATCACCCAGATGCAGCCCCTGGTCCTCATGATGCAAGCTACCTATTTGACGAGTTTATCGAGATGATGGAAGCTTTTAAACAATCAAACTAAGAACGAGTAAAAGCTCGTCGGAGAATTTATGTAACTGAACACGGACGGAAAGCTCGGAATTTAGAGAAACCAATTTGGATTGTCAATCTTTCCTTGGTTTCCTAAAATTCAATCGTTTTCTATTCGTCCTTTGTATCTTATTTAATGTCGCTCTGTGAGGTGACGAATAGAAAGGCAGGTCGTTTCTTTTAGTCGCTATCAGGCGAACTAAAAACTCCCTGCACTAGATTTTTTTACCGAAAAGTATCGTTTCGCTAAAAAAAATCGTCGGAGAATTTATTTAATGGCAACCCGAGAGTTGCCGAATAGAAAAGGAGAAGGGTGGTCCGTATTTGCTGAACTGAATACGGGCTACGGACGGTGCTAAAAAGATAGTTATTCCTAGAACTGATAGTTCTGCGTCATAACTCCTATTTTAGCTTTGTCCGCTTGACGCCCTTAATATCTTATAAATGCCTAAACGTACTGATATTCAAAAAATTATGGTGATTGGTTCTGGTCCGATTATTATTGGTCAGGCTGCTGAGTTTGACTACGCTGGGACCCAGGCTTGCTTGTCGTTGAAAGAGGAAGGTTATGAGGTTGTCTTGGTTAACTCAAACCCTGCCACCATCATGACGGACAAGGAGATTGCGGACAAGGTCTATATCGAGCCGATTACACTTGAGTTTGTAACGCGTATTCTTCGTAAGGAACGTCCAGATGCCTTGCTACCAACGCTAGGTGGTCAGACAGGTCTCAACATGGCCATGGAATTGTCTAAAAATGGTATCCTAGATGAGCTTGGTGTCGAACTTCTGGGGACTAAATTGTCTGCCATTGATCAAGCGGAGGACCGTGACCTCTTTAAACAGTTGATGGAAGAGCTTAAGCAACCAATTCCAGAATCTGAAATTGTCAACACTGTCGAAGAAGCAGTTTCTTTTGCAGCGACAATTGGTTACCCAGTTATTGTTCGTCCAGCCTTTACGCTTGGTGGTACTGGTGGTGGTATGTGTGCCAATGAGGAAGAATTGCGTGAAATCGCTGAAAATGGTTTGAAATTGTCACCTGTCACCCAATGTTTGATTGAGCGTTCGATTGCTGGTTTCAAGGAAATCGAATACGAAGTGATGCGTGACTCGGCTGACAATGCCCTCGTTGTTTGTAACATGGAAAACTTTGACCCAGTTGGGATTCACACAGGGGATTCCATTGTCTTTGCCCCTGCGCAAACCATGTCAGACTATGAAAACCAAATGCTACGTGATGCGAGCTTGAGCATCATTCGTGCCCTTAAGATTGAAGGGGGATGTAACGTTCAGCTAGCTCTTGACCCGCACAGTTTTAAGTACTATGTCATCGAAGTAAACCCTCGTGTGTCACGTTCGTCAGCACTTGCTTCTAAGGCGACAGGTTACCCAATTGCTAAGTTGGCTGCCAAGATTGCAGTAGGTTTGACTTTGGATGAGGTTATCAATCCAGTTACAGGATCAACTTATGCCATGTTTGAGCCTGCCCTTGACTATGTGGTTGCCAAGATTCCTCGTTTCCCATTTGACAAGTTTGAAAAGGGTGAGCGCCGTCTTGGTACTCAGATGAAGGCCACTGGAGAAGTCATGGCAATTGGTCGTAACATTGAAGAATCTCTTCTTAAGGCTTGCCGCTCCCTTGAAATTGGGGTACACCACAATGAAATGCCTGAACTTGCATCAGTTTCTGATGATTCCTTGATTGAAAGTAGTCAAAGCCCAAGATGACCGTCTCTTCTATGTGTCAGAAGCTATTCGCCGTGGCTACACACCAGAAGAAATTGCAGAGCTTACAAAAATTGATATCTTCTATCTTGATAAACTCTTACATATCTTTGAAATTGAGCAAGAATTGGGCGCTCATCCACAAGATTTAGACGTTTTGAAAACTGCCAAACTTAATGGATTTCTGACCGCAAGATTGCTGAACTCTGGGAAACGACAGCTGACCAAGTTCGTCAACTTCGTTTGGAAAATAAGATTGTCCCAGTCTACAAGATGGTTGATACATGTGCGGCGGAGTTTGACTCTGAAACACCATATTTCTATTCAACCTATGGTTGGGAAAATGAGTCTATCAAGTCTGATAAGGAATCCGTTCTAGTTCTGGGTTCAGGTCCAATCCGTATAGGTCAAGGTGTTGAGTTTGACTACGCAACTGTTCACTCGGTTAAGGCTATTCAGGCGGCTGGCTATGAAGCCATCATCATGAACTCAAACCCAGAGACCGTTTCAACAGACTTCTCTGTATCAGATAAGCTTTACTTTGAGCCATTGACATTCGAAGATGTTATGAACGTCATTGACTTGGAGCAACCAAAGGGCGTTATCGTTCAGTTTGGTGGTCAAACAGCTATCAACCTTGCGGAGCCATTGGCAAAAGCAGGTGTGACCATCCTTGGTACACAGGTTGCTGACCTAGACCGTGCAGAAGACCGAGACCTCTTCGAGCAAGCTCTAAAAGACCTGGATATACCACAGCCACCAGGACAAACGGCTACAAATGAAGAAGAAGCAGTGCTTGCAGCTCGCAAGATTGGCTTACCAGTTCTTGTCCGCCCATCTTATGTACTTGGTGGACGTGCAATGGAAATCGTTGAAAACGAAGAAGACCTTCGTTCTTATATGCGTACTGCGGTTAAGGCAAGTCCAGACCACCCTGTTCTTGTTGACTCTTATATCGTCGGACAAGAGTGTGAAGTCGATGCCATTTCAGACGGAGAAAATGTCCTTATCCCAGGTATCATGGAGCATATCGAACGTGCTGGTGTCCACTCAGGTGACTCCATGGCTGTTTATCCTCCTCAAACCTTGTCGCAAAAAGTGCAAGAAACGATTGCAGACTACACCAAACGTCTTGCAATCGGTCTTAACTGTCTTGGTATGATGAACATCCAGTTTGTCATCAAGGATGAAAAAGTCTACGTTATTGAGGTCAATCCACGTGCCAGCCGTACGGTTCCATTTCTTTCTAAAGTGACCAATATCCCTATGGCTCAAGTAGCAACCAAGCTCATTCTTGGTCAAAAACTTGAAGAACTTGGCTACCAAGATGGACTTTACCCTGAAAGCACCCGCGTTCATATTAAGGCACCTGTCTTCTCCTTCACCAAACTAGCTAAGGTAGACAGCTTGCTTGGTCCTGAAATGAAGTCAACAGGTGAAGTTATGGGTTCTGATACGACTTTGGAAAGCTCTCTATAAAGCCTTTGAAGCTTCTTACCTACACTTGCCAACCTTTGGTAACGTTGTATTTACTATCGCTGATGATGCCAAAGAAGAAGCCTTGGACTTAGCTCGTCGTTTCCAAAATATTGGATATGGAATCCTCGCGACAGAAGGGACAGCAGTCTTCTTTGCCAGTCATGGATTGCAAGCCCAACCTGTTGGTAAGATTGGTGATGACGATAAGGATATTCCAAGTTTTGTACGCAAAGGAAGAATCCAAGCTATCATTAACACAGTAGGAACCAAACGAACTGCAGATGAAGATGGTGAGCAAATTCGTCGTTCAGCCATTGAACACGGTGTGCCCCTCTTTACAGCCTTAGATACAGCTAACGCCATGCTCAAAGTATTGGAAAGCCGTAGTTTGTCACAGAAGCAATTTAGTTTAGAAAAGTTTTTCACAGTTTAAAAGCCAGCGTTTTCTGACGCTGGCTTTTGTGATATTAGTGCAGGCTATTCAACTATCAGTTCTTCACTCAAGGATGATGATGAATTGTGATACGATAAGAATAAAATGAGAATGGCTTATGATGTCAATCGTTCACCTTTTTTGTAATTCTAGTATATCAGAGTCAATATATGTTTGTACGGTACTTCCTTGTGCAAAAATGGCCACTTCAGGTTAAAAAAAGGACATTTCAGATTTTCTGTTCCAGAAATAGCTATCGCTATGATATAATTATTTTATGATTATTACTATTCCTATAAAAAACCAAAAAGATATTGGCACACCATCTGATTCAGTCGTCGTTCTAGGCTATTTTGATGGTATACATAAGGGGCATCAAGAATTATTTCGTGTTGCCAATAAGGCTGCGAGAAAGGACTTATTGCCTATCGTCGTTATGACCTTTAATGAATCTCCAAAGATCGCTTTAGAGCCTTACCATCCTGATCTGTTTTTACATATTTTGAACCCTGCTGAACGTGAGAGGAAACTAAAGCGTGAAGGCGTAGAAGAATTATATCTCCTTGATTTTAGTAGTCAATTCGCTAGTCTCACGGCAGAAGAATTTTTTGCAACTTATATCAAGGCTATGAATGCCAAAATTATTGTTGCAGGTTTTGATTATACATTTGGTTCTGACCAAAAAACGGCAGAAGACTTAAAGGATTACTTTGATGGAGAAGTCATTATCGTTCCACCTGTAGAAGATGAGAAAGGAAAGATTAGTTCAACTCGTATCCGTCAAGCTATTTTAGATGGAAATGTGAAAGAAGCAGGAGAACTTTTGGGGGCACCGCTTCCATCAAGAGGTATGGTGGTTCATGGTAATGCTCGTGGTCGTACGATTGGTTATCCAACAGCTAATTTAGTGCTTTTAGACCGTACTTATATGCCAGCAGATGGCGTTTATGTCGTTGATGTTGAGATTCAAAGACAGAAGTATCGTGCTATGGCTAGTGTCGGGAAAAATGTGACCTTTGATGGAGAAGAAGCACGTTTTGAAGTCAATATTTTTGATTTTAATCAAGATATTTATGGGGAAACCGTCATGGTTTATTGGCTTGATCGCATTCGAGATATGACCAAATTTGACTCAGTTGACCAATTAGTGGATCAGTTAAAGGCTGATGAAGAAGTAGCTCGGAATTGGTCTTAAGAGTTTGGATAATTAAAAAAGAGGTTGTTTGTAGCCCAAAAGATAGATGATTTAGTCTAACTTTTGAGGTCACTACACTACCTCTTTTTATTCTTTTTCAAATGTGAATCCTTCTCCAAGGATTTCATGGGCTTCTGTAATGGTTATAAAGGCTTGAGGATCAATTCGATGAATCATTTCCTTCATTTTCACAATTTCATTTCTACCGACAATACAGTAGATGATTTTCAAATTTTCTTTACTATAGTAACCTTGACCTGAGATAAAAGTAACACCTCTACCTAGGTCATCATTAATCGCCTTAGCAAGTTGGTCAGGACGTTTTGTAATAATCATAAAGCCTTTACCAGCATAGCCTCCTTCGCCAATCAAATCAATAACACGAGAAACGATAAAATCAAATAGGAGTGTGTAGGAAACCAATCTCAAATCCTTGAAGATGAGGAGAATGAGCATGAGAATACAAAAATCTAAGATAAAGAGCAGTTTTCCCATAGATATATGAGTGTATTTGTTGAGAATACGAGCTACAATATCAGTCCCACCAGTTGTCCCACCAGCATTGAAGATAATTCCGAGCCCAATTCCCAATAAAATCCCAGCTATGAGGGCGGTAATCAGTAAATCACCTTGCAGATCAATATGAAGGGGGAATACGCTCAAAAACAGCCAACCAGGCGGACAAAGCTAAGGTTCCTAGCAAGCTAGAATAAAGGGATTTTGCTCCAAAGATTTTCCAAGCTAGGATGAAAAGGGGAATGTTAATCAGCAGGTTCATGAGGGAAACAGGGATTTTAAAAAGATAAAAGGTTATGAGGGTAATACCTGTCGCCCCTCCTTCAAAGAGATGATGAGGAACTACAAAATAAGTCAGCCCAAAAGCATAAATAGCAGCACCTAGTAAAATGGTTAAAACGGGATAAATTTTTTTAATCATAGGAACCTCTTTTCTTATAAGTAGATTATATCAAATTTTTACAGAAAATTTGAATGACTCCATTAGGATTTTTAATCTTTTTTTGATATAATTAGAGGTGAGAAAACCAATCTGAATCCTAAAATAGAAAGATTGATACTATGACAAAAATTAAGATTGTAACCGATTCATCTGTTACTATTGAACCAGAACTAGTACAACAATTAGATATTACAATTGTTCCATTATCTGTAATGATTGATAATGTTGTTTATTCTGATGCTGATTTGAAAGAAGAAGGTAAATTTCTTCAGTTGATGCAAGAAGCTAAAAATCTTCCTAAGACAAGCCAGCCACCTGTAGGTGTCTTTGCTGAAGTGTTTGAAGAACTATCTAAGGATGGTAGCCAGATTCTTGCTATTCATATGTCTCATGCTCTTTCTGGTACTGTAGAAGCAGCACGCCAAGGTGCTAGTTTATCTACTGCCGACGTGACGGTGATTGATAGTTCCTTCACTGACCAAGCCTTGAAATTCCAAGTTGTTGAAGCTGCGAGATTAGCTCAAGAAGGCAAAGACATGGAGGCAATTTTATCTCATGTAGAAGAGGTTAAAAACCACACAGAACTCTATATTGGCGTTTCAACTTTGGAAAATCTTGTCAAAGGTGGACGAATTGGCCGTGTAACTGGATTGTTGAGTTCACTTCTCAATATCCGTGTTGTCATGCAAATGAAAGACCATGAATTGCAGCCAATTGTTAAAGGTCGTGGAGCTAAAACCTTTAAAAAATGGTTAGATGAGTTAACAACAACTCTCTCTGAACGTTCTGTAGCAGAGATTGGAATTTCATATTCTGGTAGTGCTGATTGGGCAAAAGAGATGAAAGAAAGCTTACAAGCTTATGTTGAAAAACCAATTTCTGTATTGGAAACCGGTTCTATTATTCAGACTCATACAGGTGAGAATGCGTGGGCTATTTTGGTACGTTACCATTCCTAAAAAAATAAAGAAAATGCGAATAAACAGCGTTTTTAACTTGACCTATAAGGGATTTTAGGATATGATTATATTTGTTAATTAGAAATTAATTTGGAGGAATCATTAACATGGCAAACAAACAAGATTTGATCGCTAAAGTAGCAGAAGCTACAGAATTGACTAAGAAAGACTCAGCAGCAGCAGTTGAAGCTGTATTTTCAGCAGTAGCTGACTACCTTGCAGCTGGTGAAAAAGTTCAATTGATCGGTTTTGGTAACTTTGAAGTTCGTGAGCGTGCTGCACGTAAAGGTCGCAACCCACAAACTGGTAAAGAAATCACAATTGCAGCTTCTAAAGTTCCAGCATTCAAAGCTGGTAAAGCTCTTAAAGACGCTGTTAAATAATTAGTCTTTAAAAAAAAGCCTATTGTATCAAGCTTTCTAGCTTGGTCAGTAGGCTTTTTTGTTTGCTTTGGGGCATTTTGGGGGCAAAACATTATTTTCCCTTTGTTACTTGTTTTAGGATGATATTAATCTGCGTTTTCATTGTTTTATAAGAGAGATGAGTCTTTATTGTTTATCCGTAGGATGATCGACTATTTTAAATAATACTGTATTTCTAACTTATACTCTTCTAAAATCTCTTCAAACCACGTCAGCTTCACCTTGGATTATATATGTGACTGACTTCGTCAGTCTTATCTACAACCTCAAAGCAGTGCTTTGAGCAACCTGTGGCTATCTTCCTAGTTTGCTCTTGATTTTCATTGAGTATTATTTGTCTCAAAATCAAACCATGAAGGTGGATAATCGCATTCTATGATATTTTATTTATTTTCAGCTGAAGTCATACTAAAAATATTTAAGTAGATAGAAAAGTTATATACTGTCTATTGAAAATATTATAAATCAGATAAAAAGACAGGTGAAACCTTCTGTGTTATACTAGAGATATGTTAGATTTGAAAGAATACGGTATTGTCATGTGGTCGGAGGAGAAAATCATTTCTTTTCGTGAAAAACTTCTCAACTGGTATGATGAAAACAAAAGAGATTTACCGTGGCGTAGAAGTAAAAATCCTTATCATATCTGGGTGTCTGAAATTATGCTCCAGCAGACCAGGGTGGATACGGTTATTCCATATTATGAACGATTCTTGGACTGGTTTCCAACAGTGGAAAGTTTGGCAACTGCGCCTGAAGAGCGTTTGTTGAAGGCTTGGGAGGGACTGGGATATTATTCTCGAGTACGCAATATGCAGGCTGCGGCCCAGCAGATTATGACTGACTTTGGTGGTCAATTTCCAAATACCTATGAAGGAATTTCCAGTTTGAAAGGAATTGGCCCTTACACAGCAGGAGCCATTTCTAGTATTGCTTTTAACTTGCCTGAGCCAGCTGTAGATGGCAATGTTATGAGGGTGCTGGCACGTCTGTTTGAAGTCAACCATGACATTGGCATTCCAAGTAATCGCAAAATTTTTCAGGCAATGATGGAAATCCTGATTGACCCAGAACGTCCGGGTGACTTTAATCAAGCCTTGATGGACTTGGGATCTGATATTGAGGCTCCTGTAAAACCCAGACCAGAAGAAAGCCCAGTTAAGGACTTTAGTGCGGCATATCAGAATGGAACCATGGACCGTTATCCAATTAAGGCTCCCAAGAAAAAGCCAGTTCCTATTTATCTTAAAGCCTTAGTGGTGAAAAATTCTCAAGGACAATTTTTACTTGAAAAAAATGAAAGTGAAAAGCTATTGGCAGGTTTTTGGCATTTCCCACTGATAGAAGTAGATGACTTTTCGCAAGAGGAGCATTTTGACCTCTTCCATCAGGTTGCAGAAGAAAGTGTGAATTTTGGACCCAGTCCAGAAGAGAGTTTCCAGCAGGACTATGACCTAGATGTTGATTGGCTTGATGTTTATTTTGAGACTGTCAAGCATGTCTTTAGTCATCGTAAATGGCATGTACAGATTGTAGCAGGTCAAGTGAGTGACTTCCATGATTTTTCAGATAGGGAAGTTCGCTGGCTTTCACCAGAAGAGTTCAAGGATGTTCCATTTGCCAAACCCCAACAAAAAATCTGGCAGGCTTATGCACAAGCCAACTTAGACAGTAGCAAAGACTAGCTATTGTGTCTTCTTGCTATTTTTTTGGTATAATAGTAGAGAAAAAGGTGAACATATGAAAAAAATATTAATTGTAGATGATGAAAAACCAATCTCAGATATTATCAAGTTTAATATGACCAAGGAAGGTTACGAGGTTGTAACTGCTTTTAATGGTCGTGAAGCACTAGAACAATTTGAAGCAGAGCAGCCAGATATTATTATTCTGGATTTGATGCTTCCAGAAATTGATGGTTTAGAAGTTGCTAAGACTATTCGCAAGACAAGTAGTGTGCCTATTATCATGCTGTCAGCTAAGGATAGCGAATTTGATAAGGTTATCGGTTTAGAGCTTGGGGCGGATGACTATGTGACAAAACCCTTCTCAAATCGTGAGCTGCAGGCGCGTGTCAAAGCTCTTCTTCGTCGTACAGATTTGACTTCTGTAGATAATCAAGAATCAGATGAAAATAAAACTCAACCCTTGCAAATTGGGGACTTGGAGATTGTGCCAGATGCCTATGTTGCTAAGAAATACGGTGAAGAACTAGACTTAACCCACCGCGAATTTGAACTCTTGTATCACTTGGCTTCTCATATCGGTCAAGTAATTACGCGTGAACACTTGCTTGAAACGGTCTGGGGGTATGATTATTTCGGAGATGTTCGAACAGTTGACGTAACCATCAGACGTTTGCGTGAGAAGATTGAAGACACACCAAGTCGTCCTGAGTATATCCTAACACGTCGCGGTGTTGGTTATTATATGAGAAATAATGATTAAACTAATTAAAGATACAGTTTTAACCAGTGATTTTATCTTTATCCTCATTCTACTTGGCTTTATTTTAGTGGTGACCTTGCTCTTACTAGAAAATCGTCGGGATAATATCCGGTTAAAGCAAATCAATCAAAAGGTAAAAGACCTGATTGCAGGAGATTATTCTCAGGTATTGGATATGCAGGGAAGCTCTGAAATTACCAATATTACTAATAATCTCAATGATTTATCAGAAGTAATTCGTTTAACCCAAGAAAATCTGGAACAAGAGAGTAAACGATTACATAGTATCCTATCTTACATGACCGACGGAGTCCTTGCGACCAATCGTCGTGGCAAGATTACCATGATTAATGACATGGCGAAGAAGCAGCTGGGTGTTCAGAAAGAAGATGTTCTCAACAAAAGTATCCTAGAGTTGCTTAAGATTGAAGATGAGTATGAACTTCGTGATTTGATTACCCAAATTCCTGAGCTCATCATTGATTCCCAAGATGCTAATGGTGAGTATCTGAGCCTTCGTGTTCGCTTTGCCTTGATTCGTCGAGAGTCTGGCTTTATTTCGGGTTTAGTTGCTGTTTTGCACGATACGACTGAGCAGGAGAAGGAAGAACGCGAACGAAGACTCTTCGTTTCCAATGTTAGCCATGAGTTACGGACTCCTCTAACTAGTGTGAATCCTATCTTGAAGCTTTGGATGAGGGAGCTTTATGTGAAACTGTAGCACCAGACTTTATCAAGGTATCTCTAGATGAAACCAATCGTATGATGCGCATGGTGACGGATCTCCTCCATCTCTCACGGATTGATAATGCGACCAGTCACCTGGATGTGGAACTGATTAACTTTACTGCCTTTATTACCTTTATCCTCAACCGTTTTGATCAGATAAGAGGGCAGGATGAAGAGAAGAAATACGAACTGGTGAGAGATTACCCAATTACATCGGTATGGATTGAAATTGATACAGACAAGATGACACAGGTGATTGATAATATTCTCAACAATGCTATTAAGTATTCGCCGGATGGTGGGAAAATCACAGTGACTATGAAGACGACTGATGATCAGATGATTTTATCCATCTCAGACCAAGGTTTGGGTATTCCAAAGCAGGATTTACCACGTATCTTCGACCGTTTTTATCGTGTGGATCGTGCTAGAAGTCGTGCCCAGGGTGGAACAGGTCTGGGACTGTCCATTGCTAAAGAGATTATCAAACAACATAAGGGCTTTATTTGGGCCAAGAGTGAATACGGTAAGGGATCAACTTTCACAATTGTGCTCCCTTATGATAAGGATGCAGTGAAAGAAGAAGTATGGGAGGATGAAGTAGAAGACTAGAATGAGTGAAATAGGCTTTAAATACAGTATTTTAGCGTCGGGTTCCAGTGGAAATTCCTTTTATCTGGAAACCCCAAAAAAGAAACTTTTAGTGGATGCAGGTTTGTCTGGCAAGAAAATCACCAGTCTGCTAGCTGAAATTAACCGCAAGCCAGAAGACTTGGATGCCATCTTGATTACGCATGAGCATTCAGACCATATCCATGGAGTAGGCGTTTTGGCTCGTAAATATGGTATGGATCTTTATGCTAATGAAAAGACCTGGCAAGCTATGGAAAATAGTAAATATCTTGGCAAGGTAGATTCTTCGCAAAAGCATATTTTTGAAATGGGTAAAACCAAAACCTTTGGAGATATCGACATAGAGAGTTTTGGTGTAAGCCATGATGCAGTCGCACCGCAATTCTATCGCTTTATGAAGGATGACAAGAGTTTTGTCCTTTTGACAGATACAGGTTATGTCAGTGACCGTATGGCAGGAATTGTCGAAAATGCGGACGGCTATCTTATCGAGTCCAACCATGATGTAGAGATTTTGCGAGCAGGTTCTTATGCTTGGCGACTCAAACAACGAATCCTATCGGATCTGGGTCACCTTTCTAACGAGGATGGTGCTGAAGCCATGATTCGGACGCTAGGAAATCGCACTAAGAAAATCTATCTTGGTCACTTGTCTAAGGAAAACAATATCAAGGAGCTGGCTCACATGACCATGGTCAATCAGCTAGCACAAGCTGATCTGGGAGTCGGAGTAGACTTTAAGGTTTATGATACCTCACCAGATACCGCAACACCATTGACAGATATATAAAAAAGAAGGCGAGGGCCTTCTTTTTTATAAATTAGTAGATATTTGTTGTGGTATAATGTTCAAAAATGGTATAGGAGAAATAGCGTGAAAAGAAAATGGTTATTTAAGGATTACTATGACACATCGATTATCATACTTGCGTTGATATCTGTTGTTCTAGTCTTGCTTGGATTTGCTGAGATGATCGATTTGGACAATCCTCCGTACAATATTATTGATTTACTACTTTGGGGTGTTTTTGTGGTCGATTATGGATGGCGGTTCTTTTTAAGTAAAGAGAAATGGCGATTCATAATTGAAAATATCTTTGATCTGCTAGCTATCCTGCCTTTAAATGCTATTTTTACAGTGTTTCGATTAGGACGTATCTTTCGCCTAGCAAGGCTGACAAAATTACTGAAACTGACTCGTCTTTTAAGAATCGTTGGATTAACTGGCAAGCTGGAAAAGAAGGTAAGCAAACTCTTACGGACAAATGGCTTACTTTATATTCTTTATCTCAATTTCTTTATTGTATTGCTAGGGAGTTCGATTTTATCCGTTGTTGAAGAAAAATCTTTCTCAGATAGTCTTTGGTGGTCTCTTGTAACTGTAACGACAGTGGGTTATGGGGATATTATTCCTATTTCAATTTTTGGTAAATGGTTAGCTGTCTTATTAATGCTTGTCGGTATTGGAACAATAGGAATGTTAACGAGTGCCTTGACGAACTTTTTTGTAAAAGATAATCCAGATGAACAGATAAAACTTGATAAACTTCAATATGAATTGTCTAGTCAGAGAATATTACTAGAGAAACAATCCGAGAAGATAGAAGAACTGCATAGAATGATAAAAGACTTAGTTGAAAAAATATAATAAAGGTGAGACAAAACTTGATTCGAGGAGAAATCAAGTAAGTCTTGACACAATAAAACGCATAATATCAAGGTCTTCTGGCACCTTACATTATGCGTTTCTGTGATTTTTTTAGAATGGTAATTTCCCAGCGAAAGCACCTAATTTTTTCTTAGTAGTTTCATCGATTTGTTCAAGAGCAGAGTTGATGGCTTGAACAGTCATATCAGAAAGAGTTTCGAGGTCTTCTGGGTCAACGACAGCTGGATTGAAGTCAATGCTGACAACTTTCTTATCGCCAGTTAAGGTCGTTTGAACAAGGTCTTGAGCAGATTTGCCAACAAATTGCATAGCAGCAAGTTCAGCCTGGCTTTGTTCCATTTGTTTGAAGTTTTTGTGCTTGACGCATCATGTTTTGCATGTTCATCATGGTGATTTATAGTTTCCTTTTATCTTATTTTCCTTCTTATTTTATCAATTTTGAGGTTAAAAGTCTATTGTTAGTATAAACACTCTAACATTAAAATGTCTGAAAATTTAATAAAAAATGAGTGGAAACATGGTATAATGAAATGTAAAATTAATTCAGTTTTCCTGAATCGATAGAAGTATACAATGAAAAAACTAGGTTTTGTCCTTTTATCTTCAGCCTTGCTATTGACAGCTTGTGCTGTCAGGTTTGAAAAATCAGCAGATACAAGCGATTCATCTAAGGTTACAGCCTTGTCTGAAGATAAGCAGAAAATGCTTGATAAGGCCACTACGGAATATAAGACTTTTATGCAAGAGCAAATTGATAAACTGTTGACAGATACGGAAGGCTTTGTCAAACTGTTGAAAGAAGGTAAGTTAGAAGAAGATAAGAAGGTCTATCCACTGATTCGTATGTCTTATGAGCGTTCAGAACCAATCGCTGAGAGTTTTGGTGAGTCAGATGTCAAAATTGACTTCCGTTTGGCAGACTATATGGACGAAACAAGACAGAAGAAGGTTGGTCAGGATTCCACCGTATCGAGCGTATCCTTTGGGAAGACAATACAACTAAAGGAACTGAAAGTCAAGATAAGGAAGATTAAATCTGCTCTAATAAAAAAACTTTGTTCTCTAGAAACCATTGTGTGGCTAGCTAGAGTGCAAAGTTTTTTTATTTTCTAGTTAAAATGAAGACTGTATTCTTTATAATCACAAGGCTATTAAGAGAGCAGTGGATATCAAAATGATGATTTTGAGTTTTTGTTATTTTTGCTTTGTAGCAAGGTAACATAGTCGCTTTTTGTGTGAAATAAGTGGGTAAGAAAAACAGTTCTTTGGATTTGATCGATAAAGTAAAGCAAGATATATTGCCCGATAATTTTTCCTCTTGTTGGGTACTTACTGTTGATTTTTAGTCCTATTTTTTCATCTGCATCAAAACCAGCTTCAGGAAAGGTTTCTAAACTTTTTAAGCCGTCTAAAATTTTGGCCACAGTATTTTTAGCCGACTGAGGTGATAAAAGAACAGTAGTAATGTAATCATGAATACTGTCAATTGCTTGACTCACTTCGGTAGATAGAATCACTTTATAAATCATATCGTAGCCTCATATCATCTAGGGAAGTTCCTTGTCCGGATTCATATTCTCTTAAGGCGCGTTCAGATTGGGCTTGTAGTTCTTGAATCAATCGTTCACGGTGTAAATCTTCTGCAGTTTTTATTGGCAAATCCTGTTCGAGGACAATCTGCTCGATAAAAAGACTAATAGCATCCGTCATAGTCATTCCTTTTTCCTTGATGATAGCTCTAGCTTGTTCCATTGATGACTCGTTGATTTTAAAATTGTATTGCTTAGTAAGTGATGTCGTCATGGTATACCTCCAATCTATACTATATATAGCTAGTATATATCTTTTCTATTTTTTAGGCAAGAAAAAACTCTATACTCTGGAAAACATTGTTTGGTTATTGAGAGTGCAAAGTTTTTTTGAGTTTGGAACATGAAAACAGCAGTTAATTTCAAGAAACAAAAAAAGAACAGCCGAAGCTGTCTTTTTATCATTATTTGAGACCGTATTTTTTGTTGAAACGATCCACGCGTCCATCTGCTTGAGTGAACTTTTGACGTCCAGTGTAGAATGGGTGTGAGTCTGATGAAATTTCCACACGGATCAATGGGTAAGTTTCGCCTTCGAACTCAACTGTTTCGTTGGAGCGTTTTGTTGAACCGCTAAGGAATTGGTAACCAGTAGTTGTGTCCATGAAGACAACTGGGCGATATTCTGGATGGATATCTTTTTTCATTTTGCAATATTTCCTTTCTGCCATGGTCTCTTTGCGAGCCATAGATTATTACCATACTAGTCTATCAGATTCTGAAAAGTTTGGCAAGTATTTTATCAGTTTTTAAGCAAGTTTTTTAACTTTTGGTAGATGATTTCGTTTTCCTCTAGGCTATAGGAATTAGCACCGCTTGCTAGAGGGTGGCCTCCACCATCATGTTCCTTGGCAATTTCATTGATAGGATGGATTTTACTGCGTAAGCGAACACGGTAGTGACCATCAGCTTGTTCTACAAAAATTCCCCAGAGACTGACGCTGTCAATCCGACCAGGAGCTCCTACAATAGCGGCAGTTTCAGCATCGGTAACATTGAATTGTTTCAAGACTTCTTGACTCAGGATAACGCGAGCAGCACCATTTTCATCCACTTCCAGATGGTCGTAGATGTAGCCTTGAAGTTTAGCAATTTTGTAACTCATAGTGTCCATTTTGCGAGTGAGAGCTGCAAAGTCAAAGTTATGTTCTCTCAAATAAGCAGCAAGGCGAAGAGTCCGTGCAGTCGTAGAAGGATAAAGGAAACGGCCTGTATCACCAATAATTCCTGCAAAGAGCAATTCAGCAGCGCAATCTGACAAGGCCAGTTGAGTTGTTTGGGCAAATAGGGTAATCATCTCACTAGCGCTGCTTGAACTAGTATCCACCCAAGATAGGTCACCATATACATCATCATTTGGATGGTGGTCAATCTTAATGAGAAAAATCACCTTGACTATAGCGCTTATCATCGATACGAGCAGTATTCGCCGTATCACAGACGATAACAAGTGCCCCTTGGTAGGCACTATCTTCAACAAGATCCATCTCAGCCATCCAAGTAAGAGTTGGTTCATCAAAACCAACAGCTTTGATGGTTTTTTTCTGGGAAATGATGTTTGAGAAGAGCTTTCAATCCCACCTGACTTCCCAAGGCATCAGGGTCTGGTTTCATATGACGATGAATGATAATCGTGTCGTATTCTTTGATTTTTTCTAAAATTTGATGGCAAATTTCCATAAATAACCTCAATTCTTTCTCATTTCATTGTAGCACAAGAATTTTTATTTTTAAAATGAAAAAGATGTGGTATAATGGAGACAGATAAATTGAGGAGGACGATATGGCATTAGCAAAAATTGTATTTGCCAGTATGACCGGTAATACCGAAGAAATTGCAGATATTGTAGCAGACAAATTACGTGACTTGGGCTTGGATGTCGATGTTGATGAATGTACAACTGTTGACGCTTCAGACTTCTTGGAAGCTGACATCACTATCGTTGCGACCTATACTTATGGTGATGGTGAATTGCCAGATGAGATGATGGACTTCTACGAAGACCTAGCAGATCTCAATTTGAATGGTAAAATCTACGGAGTGGTTGGTTCAGGTGACACCTTCTACGATGAATTCTGTAAGGCTGTTGATGACTTTGATCGTGTCTTTGTGTCAACAGGAGCAGAAAAAGGTTCAGAGTGTGTTAAAGTTGATCTTTCTGCTGAGGAAGAAGATATCGAACGCTTGGAACAATTCGCAGAAGAATTGGCTGCTAAAGTAGGATAAGCATAAACGTGCGCTGATGCAATCAGTGCATTTTTCTTATCGTGACTTGGGATTTTACTAGCCTATTTTGTGGCTTTTTGATACAATAATTCAAATAAAGGAGGAAACTGTATGGATTTAGATATTATTCGCCAAGAAATTGATCAAATCGACGACCAAATTGTTAAACTTCTAGAAGAACGAATGCATTTGGTTGAGGGTGTAGTTGCCTATAAGAAGGCTTCAGGGAAACCGATTTTAGATACTAAGAGAGAAGAAGCTATTTTTGAAAAGGTTAGAAGTCGTGTAGAGGACAAGCGCTATCAGGAAACTATTGTCGCGACTTTTTCTGACATACTCAAACGTTCGCGTGATTATCAGGATCAAAACATCAAATGAAAAAAGAACAATTTTTTCCGCTAGGAATTTTTCTAGCTGCCATGGTGGGTGGACTTGTCCGCTATCTAGTTTCCACTTGGTTACCAGCTAGTCCAGATTTTCCTTGGGGCACCCTTCTTGTTAACTATCTGGGTATTTTCTGCTTGGTTTATCTTGTCAAGGGCTATCTGGTTTATAAGGGGACAAGTAAGGGCTTGGTTTTAGCACTAGGTACAGGTTTTTGCGGAGGTCTAACAACCTTTTCTAGTCTCATGCTTGATGCTGTGAAACTGCTTGATACAGGGCGCTATTTTAGTTTAGTCCTGTATTTGCTTTTGAGCATCGGTGGAGGACTGCTTTTAGCTTACTATTTAGGGAGGAAGAAATGGTAATCGTCTATCTTGCAATTGCTTGTGGCTTCGGAGCTCTAGTACGTTATTTCTTTTCCCGCTATAATCAAGCTTCTAAATTGCCACTCGGAACGCTAATAGCCAATCTTTTAGGTTGTTTTTTGATTGGATTATTCTACAATCATGTGGAATCTAAGGAAGTCTATGCTATTTTAGCAACAGGATTTTGTGGCGGTTTAACGACTTTCTCTACATTGAATGACGAACTCCAAAGGTTGCTGAGTGATAGGAAAGTCTTTTATTCTTACCTAGCTTTGACCTACCTAGGTGGTTTGGTTGCGATTTTTTTAGGAATTCTGCTATAAATTTCTTTACTTTTTTGTGGAAATTTGGTAAACTGTATCTTGTGTGTAATGGACGCACAAGAATACAGTTTATCCGCTGAGGAAGATTCCTCAAGATTGACAAAGATAGGAGAATAAAATGAATCCATTAATCCAAAGCTTGACTGAAGGTCAACTTCGTACAGATATCCCATCATTCCGTCCTGGTGACACTGTTCGTGTACACGCGAAAGTTGTCGAAGGTAACCGTGAACGTATCCAGATTTGAAGGTGTTGTTATTGCACGTAAAGGTGCTGGCATCTCTGAAAACTACACAGTTCGTAAAATCTCTAACGGTGTAGGTGTTGAGCGTATCTTCCCAATCCACACTCCACGTGTTGAAAAAATCGAAGTTGTTCGTTACGGTAAAGTACGTCGTGCGAAATTGTACTACTTGCGTGCTCTTCAAGGTAAAGCAGCTCGTATCAAAGAAATCCGTCGTTAATTCGACTAAAAAACTCTGCTTTTCAGCAGAGTTTTTATCTAGCTCCCTTAGTTCAATGGATATAACAACTCCCTCCTAAGGAGTAGTTGCAGGTTCGATTCCTGCAGGGGGCATGTCATTAGATATCAAAAACCGCTCAGCCGAGCGGTTTTCGTCTATTCTTACCTTTTTACAGTACCCATGTACGGATGGCATGGGCAACACCAGATTCGTCATTTGTTTTAGTGATGTATTTGGCGATTTTTTTGATTTCTGGATTTCCATTTTCCATGACAACTGGGTTACCAACGACTTCCAGCATGGCGCGGTCATTTTCTTCGTCACCAATCGCCATGATCTCATCTTTGGTCAATCCGAGTTTTTCAGCTAAGTGGGTAATAGCTGAACCCTTGTCTACATTCTTTTTAAGGAGTTCGAGGTAGAAAGGAGCAGATTTGTTGATGGAGTAGCGCTCGTCAAATTCTGCTGGGATTTTTTCAATCGCAGCATCGAGAATTTCTGGTTCATCGATGAACATACATTTAACGATTTCCTTGTCAGCCATTTCTTCAGGAGTGCGGTAGAAAATAGGCATGCTTACGAGGGTTGATTCGTGCACAGTGTATTTTCCGATATTGCGATTGGCAGTATAAATACCGTCCTTGGTAATAGCGTGCATGTGGACACCGAGCTTACGACTGAGAAATTCCATATCTAGATAATCCTCATAGGTCAAGGATTCACTGATAATATCATGTCCTGTAGCAGTTTCTTGGACAAGGGCACCGTTGAAGGTCACTACATAGTCACCCTCGTCTCTCAACTGCAAGTCGTCCAGAAGTTTGGCAACACCTGCGATAGGGCGGCCAGTTGCAATCACGACTTTGACACCAGCTTCTTTGGCATCTTGGATGGCAGAAAAGACTTCAGGAGTGATTTCCTTTTGGCTGTTGACTAGGGTTCCGTCGATATCGACGGCGATTAGTTTAATACTCATAAATTTCCTCTTCTAGTTTTTATTTGGGGTAAAATGATCGTTCTTAATCAAGTGTAAAAATTGCTGGGTGATACTTGCGAAGATGCTGTTTTGATCCAACATTTCTTTAGGGAAATAGAAACGATTATCTCCGTGGCGACTGCCAGCAAGGGATTGGACGATAGGAGACAGGCTAGAGAGTTCAGCCAGTTCTCCATTTCTGTAGAATCTCAATCTGGGTCCGTGGATTTTCAGATTCGGGACGATAAATATCATAAGGGAGGTCAAAGTTCTTATGAATGGCAGTGTAGTAGTCTGGATCAAAGCCGATGTCCTCAACCAATTTTCTCATGCTAGCGAGTTGGTCTTGGTCTTCTTGTGAAAAGGTAATGGATTTAAAGACCTTGCGGTTGACAAAGCGTTGCGACAAGTCTGCTAGTATCTTGTCAGGACTGGTCATCCAGAGCTGGAAGTAGGTATTCATCACACCATCATCTAGAGCCAGATAATCAGACAAGGTCACATTTTTTTCAAAGAAAGGCAGGAGATGTGGAGATGTCCGTGCAAAGAAGTCCTTGTCCTCAGGATAGAGTTCCTTGGCGCGCTTGAGAAGATTCTGTAGGAGAACTTCCATGGCGCGTGTTGCTGGGTGGAAATAGACCTGCATGTACATCTGGTAGCGACTGAGGACATAGTCTTCGATGGCGTGCATGCCATTGCGCTGAAAGGCGATACCATTTTCGACAGGACGAATGACACGCAAGATCCGAGTCAGGTCAAATTCCCCATAAGAAGCTCCCGTAAAATAGGAGTCGCGCAAGAGATAGTCCATGCGGTCTGCATCAATCTGACTAGAAATGAGTTGCACAACCTGCTTGTTAGGGTAGGTATGGTCTATGACACTGGCAACCTTTTCTGGAAAATCTGGCGCCACTTGTAGCAGGACTTGGTGAATCTCCGTTTCAGGACTTTGGATAATCTCCTGAGTAATGGCTTCATGGTCTGTATCAAAGAGATGTTCAAAGTATGGGAGTAGGCACCATGCCCAAGGTCATGTAGGAGAGCAGCTGTCATGGTCAAGAGAGACTCGGCTGGATTCCATTCTTCAGGATATTTTTTTTCAAAAATCTCTGTGATGCGTCGTGCAATTTCATAGACTCCTAGACAGTGAGAGAAGCGACTGTGTTCACCACCGTGGAAGGTATAACTGGAAGTTCCCAGTTGCTTAATACGGCGCAAACGTTGAAATTCTTTTGTATTAATCAAGTCATAGATGATTTGATTATTGACATGGATGTAGTTGTGAACTGGGTCACGGAATACTTTTTCGTTCATATGACCATTATAGCAAAATCCTGCTCTTTTTGGTAAAATAGTAGGACAAGAGACAAGAAAGAGGACTTGATGTGAAGATTCGGATGCGAAATACGATTCAGTTTGATGAACAGTTGGAAGTGATTGACCAGCTCTATGACGTGGAAGTACATGAAAAGGGGGACTATCGCTATCTGCTTTTTTATAATGAGGAAAAGGAAAAAGTAGTGATTAAATTTCATGGTCAAGAGCTGGTGATGAGTCGTTTTTCCAATCCCAAGACTATTATGCGCTTTTTAAAGGATAGTGATAGTTTGGCCTATATTCCTACTCCAATGGGGATGCAGGAATTTGTTATCCAAACCAGCCGTTATGAAGTTGATGGGCAAAAGATTCATTTAGACTATCAACTACAAAATCAAGAGGGACAACCCTTTGCCAGCTATCAATTGGAAATTACTTGGGGCTAGTCTCTTATATTTCTCAAATTTAGCTAGCTATCTTCTCGGATTAGCCTGCTAATGTGGTAGATTAAGCTAATTTTTGGTATAATAAAAGTTATGGAAATCGAAAAAACCAATCGTATGAATGCGCTCTTTGAATTTTATGCGGCGCTTTTGACAGATAAGCAAATGAATTATATCGAGCTCTACTACGCTGATGATTATAGTCTTGCTGAGATTGCTGAAGAGTTCGGTGTCAGTCGTCAGGCTGTCTATGACAATATCAAGCGGACAGAAAAGATTCTGGAAGATTATGAGATGAAATTGCACATGTACTCGGACTACATTGTCCGCAGTCAGATTTTTGATCAGATTTTGGAGCGGTATCCCAAGGATGACTTTCTGCAGGAGCAGATAGAAATTTTAACAAGCATTGATAATAGAGAATAAGAGGAAGAAAAATGGCATTTGAAAGTTTAACAGAACGTTTGCAGAACGTCTTTAAAAATCTACGTAAAAAAGGAAAAATCTCTGAATCTGATGTCCAGGAGGCAACCAAAGAAATTCGCTTGGCCTTGCTTGAGGCCGACGTTGCCTTGCCTGTTGTAAAGGACTTTATCAAGAAAGTTCGTGAGCGTGCAGTCGGGCATGAGGTCATTGATACCCTTAATCCTGCGCAACAAATTATTAAAATCGTTGATGAGGAACTGACAACCGTTTTAGGTTCTGATACGGCAGAAATTATCAAGTCACCTAAGATTCCGACGATTATCATGATGGTCGGTTTGCAGGGGGCTGGTAAAACAACCTTTGCAGGTAAACTTGCCAACAAACTCAAGAAAGAAGAAAATGCCCGTCCTTTGATGATTGCGGCGGATATCTATCGTCCTGCTGCCATCGACCAGTTGAAAACTCTGGGTCAACAAATCGATGTGCCTGTCTTCGCTCTTGGGACAGAAGTTCCGGCTGTTGAGATTGTCCGTCAAGGTTTGGAACAAGCCCAAGCCAATCACAACGACTATGTCTTGATTGATACGGCAGGTCGTTTGCAGATTGATGAGCTTCTCATGAATGAGCTTCGTGATGTGAAAGCATTGGCTCAACCAAACGAAATTCTGCTCGTCGTTGATGCCATGATTGGTCAAGAAGCGGCCAATGTTGCGCGTGAGTTTAATGCTCAGTTGGAAGTGACTGGGGTTATCCTTACAAAGATTGATGGGGACACTCGTGGTGGTGCTGCCCTATCTGTTCGTCACATTACTGGAAAACCAATCAAGTTTACTGGTACAGGTGAAAAGATTACGGACATTGAAACATTCCACCCAGACCGCATGTCTAGCCGTATCCTTGGTATGGGGGATATGCTCACTTTGATTGAGAAAGCTTCTCAGGAATATGATGAGCAAAAAGCCCTTGAAATGGCTGAGAAGATGCGCGAAAACACCTTTGATTTTAATGATTTCATCGATCAATTAGATCAGGTGCAAAATATGGGGCCAATGGAAGACTTGCTCAAGATGATTCCAGGTATGGCCAATAATCCAGCGCTTCAAAACATGAAAGTGGATGAGCGCCAGATTGCCCGCAAACGTGCTATTGTGTCATCCATGACACCTGAAGAACGTGAAAATCCAGATTTGTTAAATCCAAGCCGTCGCCGTCGCATCGCTGCAGGTTCTGGAAATACTTTTGTTGAGGTCAATAAATTCATCAAGGACTTTAACCAGGCTAAACAACTCATGCAAGGTGTTATGTCTGGGGACATGAACAAGATGATGAAGCAAATGGGAATCAATCCAAATAACCTTCCAAAAAATATGCCAAATATGGGAGGAATGGATATGTCAGCCCTTGAAGGAATGATGGGACAAGGCGGTATGCCTGACTTGTCAGCTCTCGGAGGAGCAGGAATGCCAGATATGAGCCAGATGTTTGGTGGCGGACTCAAGGGTAAAATAGGTGAATTTGCCATGAAACAGTCTATGAAACGCATGGCGAACAAAATGAAAAAAGCGAAGAAGAAACGTAAGTAAGACAAAGGAAGGCCGCAGGGCTTTCCTTTTTTGATATGTTTAGATTCTTATACTCAATGAAAATCAAAGAGTAAACTAGGAAACTAGCCACAGGTTGCGCAAAACACTGTTTTGAGGTTGTGGATAAGGCTGACGAAGTCAGCTCAAACACTGTTTTGAGGTTGCAGATAGAACTGACGAAGTCAGTAACATATATCCACGGCGACGTTGATGTGGTTTGAAGAGATTTTCGAAGAGTATTAGCCTTTATTTTCGTATGGCAAGATCAAGTTCAAGATGATTCCTGTCATGGCTGATAGGGCAGTACCTGAAAGTGTAACTGGACCGAGTTTAAGGATAGCTCCTCCAAGTCCAAGGACCAACATAGCACTTGCGATGATTAGGTTACGCATTTGAGCGAAATCAACACGTTCTTTGGTCAAAACTTTCAAACTGTTGCTGGCGATAACCCCATGGAGAAGGATTGACATACCACCAAGTACAGTTGATAAAGAGTCACTAAAAAAGGAACCATAACGGTTCCTAAAATAATTAGTTACTTGCTCCAGATGTAGCATCTGCGCCACCACCGTGACCTCCAGCATCACCTGCATCAGAAGCTCCAGATGTGGCATCTGCTCCGCCATGTCCTCCAGCAGGAGCTGCAGCATTCCCACCAACTAGACGTTGACCAGTTGTATTGAGGTACCAGTCAAGCCATGGTTGGAAATTAAAGATAATTTCATTAATTCCAGCATATGAACCATCTGGGTAGTACATTGCTTGGTAATTATGGGTATTAATAACACCTTCAGGTGTTCCTGGCACAATTGTACGGACATATTCTTGATCCCCGTTACGCAATACGCCGACAACCCATTCAACGTTTTTCATTCTAGAATCTGGCAATGTACCGTGTACTGTTCCTAATCTATTTCCTGATTGAGCACGTACACGTTTACCAAACATTGTATCTGGGTCTTGGTGGGCGTTATTAAAGTACAAGAATTGATTGTTATCATCTGCAAATGTCAATTCAAATGGCATTGCTTTCAAGAACATGTCAATTTGGTTAACTGTCAAGATACCGTGGTCTAATTTAACGTAAGTATCTCCAGAAACAGCTCCAACAAGTTCAGCAGCTTTTTCTACCCATTCAGGATCATCTGGATCAACACCTTGGATGGTAGTTGCAATTGAATTTGTACAATATAAATCTTCTGGTTCAATTGGTTTTGGTTTTTTCAATTTTGAAACGACTCCCACATATTTTACAAAGTTGTCCAAGCATGTTTCAAGGAAATTAACAGTTCCTTCATTTATGATATTCCCATTAATATCAAAAGCTTCTTTGGCTTTACCAAGAAGGAATTCATTTCCTGGAAGAGTGTAGGCATTGACACCTGGAGCGTCAAGAATCTTACGAAGGTGAACTTGGGCACGAGAAGTACCTTGGTCGTAGTAAGAAGCACCCACAATCATGACTGGCTTGTTTTCAAATGGATGAACTTCATATGAAAGCCATTCAAGAACAGATTTTAGAGAAGCTGAGATTGTATGGTTGTGCTCAGGCGTAGCAATGATAACACCATCAGCACGAGTAATTTTGTTATATAAATAACGTAATTGGAAACTTTCGTCCCATTTTTCGTCTTGGTTAAACATTGGAACTTCATCAATTTCAAGAACTTCTAATTCAAATTTGAGTTTGAAGTGACGACGGATGAATTCCAAGAGCTTACGGTTATATGATTGATCGTAGTTTGATCCTACAAGTCCAACAAATTTCATTCTTTTTGGTCTCCTATCTTACAAATTTTCCCAGTCAAAGTCTTCAGCATCTTTGCGAAGTAATTCTTGTGCATTGCGCAATTTTTCTGTGATTTTTACAAAGATACGGTAGTCGTCAAAAGTAGCATCCAGTTTTTTGATAACATCAAGATCCACTAGGTCTCCACTTGGGTTGAAGGCTTGAAGAGAATGTGAAAGCAAGAATTCATCTGGAAGGACACTTGCTTTAATTTCTGGGGCATTCAAGATTTGGCGAAGTTGTAATTGGGCACGTGATGAACCAAGCGTACCGTAAGAAGCACCAGTAATCATGATTGGTTTGTTCAAAAGTGGGTAAATACCGTAAGACAACCAAGCAAGAGCGCTCATCAAAACAGCTGGGATAGAGTGATCATACTCAGGAGTACCGATAATAACACCATCTGCCTCTTCAATTTTGGCAGCGATTTCTAGAATTTCAGCAGGTACTTGCTTGTCAGCTGGTTTGTTAAAGACAGGAATGTCTTTAATTTCAACAAGTTCAATTTCAGCTTTTTCAGCAAAGTGTTTTTGCATGTATTGAAGCAATTGACGGTTTGTAGAACGTTTTGAATTTGTTCCAACAATAGCAATAAGTTTTAACATGAGATTTCCTTTCTCTTTTTACATAATACGATTTTAGAACTCCATTGAAATATCTATTTCTATAGAGTAGGAATTCCTGAAGAACAGCTTAAGTGACCTTCTTTATCGATGAGGATAGCTTCTATTCCCTCCAAACTTTCGACTTGCCAGAGGATAGAAGCAGGTCTTTCTCCAAAGAGTCGAGTTGTCCAGATTTCACCATCGACTGATTTATCAGAGATGATTGTCAGACTAGCAAGTTCTGTTTCAACAGGATATCCTGTTTGACTGTCAAAAATATGATGGTAGTCTTTTCCATCGACTGTCAGGTGACGTTCATAAATGCCTGAAGTCACGACAGATTTATTGACAACAGGGATGGTCATTAAGTGATTTCCCCGAGGATTGGCTGGGTCTTGAATCCCGATTTGCCAAGGTTGATTCCCTCTTGCCTGATTTTTTCCAATGGTCAGGATATTCCCTCCCAGATTAATCAAGGCAGATGTCACTCCCTCTTCTCTAAGAAATTGGGCAACCTTATCCGCACTATAACCCTTAGCTAAACAACCAAGATCGATCTTCATTCCTTTCTGTTTTAAACACAGTGGAAGTAGAAGAATCTAACTCAATAGAATAAGGATTGATTAAAGGTAGAACCGATTCAATTTCTTGAGGTTGGGCCACTTTGGCATCTGAAAAACCGATGCGCCAGGTTTGAATTAAGGGACCAATGCTGATATTGAGATGGCTAGAGGGCGCTAGGCTATGCTCTAACCCAAGTGAAATCAGTTCAAACAGGTCTGGATGAACCTTGACTGGAGCTATTCCAGATTGATAATTGATTTCCATCAACTCAGATTCTTGGTTATTGGCGTTGAAGCGGTATTCGAGCTCTCTGAGTAAATCAAAGGATTTTTGGAGCAAGATATCGGCTCGCTCATCTACTAATGAAATAGTGATAGTAGTCCCCATTAGCCGTTCAGAATGTGAACTAAGAGTCAAGCTACCAACTCCTTTCTCTTATGAAAAGAAGGTTGAAATATAGTAAATTTATGAAAATTAACCCCTTACATTTTCTTTCCATGATACTAGCATACCATAAAGTCAGCGTTTTCACAAATAAAATTTGTAAAGATGTCAAGAAATATGCTCAGGAAATGAAGAAAAATTGCAAGAATCCGTGTTAAGATACAGATTATTTACAATTTTTTACAAAAAAATAGGAAAAATCAGCCAAACTCTTGTAAACGCTAACAGTAAATGTTATACTAGTAGGGTAAATTTAGAATGAAGGTAGGAAATTTTTATGAGTAAGATCGTTGTAGTCGGTGCTAACCACGCTGGTACAGCATGTATTAATACTATGTTGGATAATTTTGGAAATGAAAACGAAATCGTTGTATTTGACCAAAACTCTAACATCTCTTTCCTAGGATGTGGAATGGCCCTTTGGATCGGGGAACAAATCGACGGTGCTGAAGGCTTGTTCTATTCTGATAAAGAAAAATTGGAAGCTAAAGGTGCTAAAGTCTACATGAACTCACCAGTTCTTTCAATTGACTATGATAACAAAGTAGTTACAGCAGAAGTTGAAGGAAAAGAGCACAAAGAATCATACGAAAAATTGATTTTTGCTACAGGTTCTACACCAATCTTACCACCAATCGAAGGTGTTGAAATTGTCAAAGGAAACCGCGAATTTAAAGCAACTCTTGAAAATGTACAATTCGTTAAATTGTACCAAAACGCTGAAGAGGTGATTCACAAATTGGCTGACAAGAGCCAACACCTTAATCGTATTGCCGTTGTTGGTGGTGGTTACATCGGTGTTGAACTTGCTGAAGCCTTTGAACGTCTTGGAAAAGAAGTTGTCCTTGTTGATATAGTTGATACTGTCTTGAACGGTTACTATGACAAAGACTTCACACAAATGATGGCGAAGAACTTGGAAGATCACAACATCCGCTTGGCTCTTGGTCAAACTGTTAAAGCAATCGAAGGTGACGGTAAAGTTGAACGCTTGATTACTGATAAAGAAAGTTTCGACGTGGATATGGTTGTTCTTGCTGTTGGTTTCCGTCCAAACACAGCTCTTGCTGATGGTAAGATTGAACTCTTCCGCAACGGTGCTTTCCTTGTAGATAAGAAACAAGAAACTTCACTTCCTGGTGTATTTGCCGTTGGTGACTGTGCGACTGTTTATGACAACGCTCGCAAAGACACAAGCTACATCGCGCTTGCTTCAAATGCTGTTCGTACTGGTATTGTTGGTGCTTACAATGCTTGTGGCCATGAATTGGAAGGAATCGGTGTTCAAGGTTCAAACGGTATCTCTATCTACGGTCTTAACATGGTTTCAACTGGTTTGACTCTTGAAAGCGAAAGCTGCTGGTTATAATGCAACTGAAACAGGCTTTAACGATCTTCAAAAACCAGAATTCATGAAACATGACAACCATGAAGTAGCCATCAAGATTGTCTTTGACAAAGATAGCCGTGAAATTCTTGGTGCCCAAATGGTTTCACACGATTCTGCAATTAGCATGGGAATCCACATGTTCTCACTTGCTATCCAAGAGCATGTTACAATTGATAAATTGGCATTGACAGATCTATTCTTCTTGCCACACTTCAACAAACCATACAACTACATTACAATGGCTGCCCTTACAGCTGAAAAATAAAAATGAATGAACTATCTGGCTTTAACTTAAGGTCAGATAGTCTTTTTATTATGTGACTATTAGTCCGTCTCGCTCCGCTAGGTGCGAGACAAAAACTCACCCGCTATGCGGGTGCGCGTCGAAGGTTACACCAAAAAAAACTCCGAACGCGATACAATAAAGGTGTTCAAGCCAATTGTAAAGCGAAAGGAGAAAAAAATATGGCACAAAAAGGCTCATAGTTTATCGCACACAAAGTGGCACTGTTCTATCACATTGTGTTTACCCCTAAGTATAGACGAAAAGTTATCTATAATCAATATCGAAGTAGTTTAGGCGAAATATTTCATCGCTTGTGTAGTTATAAAGGAGTTGAGATTATCGAGGGTCACTTAATGCCAGACCATGTACACATGTTAGTAAGTATTCCACCAAGGATAAGTGTTTCGAGTTTCATGGGTTATTTAAAAGGAAAAAAAGTGCACGCATGATGTTTGACAAACACGCCAATCTCAAGTACAAGTTTGGGAATCGGCATTTTTGGGCGGAAGGTTATTATGTGAGTACAGTAGGACTTAATGAAGCCACGATTAAGAAATATATCCAAGATTAAAGAAATTATCCAGTGGATGATTTCTTCACGAGTATGAAAAATTTGAGAACGAGTAAAAGCATGATATAGCACTAGGTAAATTGAGTGTAAAAGAATATGAGGATCCCTTTAGGGATAGTGGTAAAGTAATACTAAAGCCTCTTTGAGAGGCAAGTGACGAGTCAAGAGCAATAAGGCTTGAACAACGTGAAAGCCAGCGTCTTTAGGCGCTGGCTGGTAATTTGGGCTTATAGGCCTGGGACAAACCACCCGTTTGACGGGTGGTCATGATTGTTTTGTACCCATACAATTATCTTTTTTTTATCTTGTGATTCATTCTAATCTAACTTAAAATGAAATGGTAGCTACTAATACAAATGATGAGGATAAAACAAATGACTGAAAAATCGTTATGAATTAAATAAAAACTTGGCACAGATGCTCAAAGGTGGGGTTATCATGGACGTTCAGAACCCTGAACAAGCCCGTATTGCAGAGGCTGCTGGTGCGGCTGCTGTGATGGCCTTGGAGCGGATTCCAGCTGATATTCGTGCAGCTGGTGGTGTTTCCCGTATGAGTGATCCAAAGATGATTAAGGAAATCCAAGAAGCGGTTAGTATTCCAGTAATGGCCAAGGTCAGAATCGGGCATTTTGTTGAAGCTCAGATTTTAGAGGCTATCGAAATTGACTATATCGATGAGAGTGAAGTTTTATCTCCAGCTGATGACCGTTTCCATGTGGATAAGAAAGAATTCCAAGTTCCTTTTGTCTGTGGGGCTAAGGATTTGGGTGAAGCCTTGCGTCGTATCGCTGAAGGTGCTTCTATGATTCGTACCAAAGGAGAACCAGGGACAGGAGATATCGTCCAAGCTGTTCGTCATATGCGTATGATGAATCAGGAAATTCGCCGTATTCAAAACTTACGTGAGGACGAACTTTATGTTGCTGCCAAGGACTTGCAAGTCCCTGTAGAATTGGTTCAATACGTTCATGAACATGGAAAATTGCCAGTTGTAAACTTTGCGGCTGGAGGTGTTGCAACGCCAGCAGATGCTGCGCTGATGATGCAATTAGGGGCAGAGGGGGGTCTTTGTCGGTTCAGGTATTTTCAAGTCAGGAGATCCTGTTAAACGAGCAAGTGCCATTGTTAAGGCTGTGACTAACTTCCGAAATCCTCAAATACTAGCCCAAATCTCTGAAGATTTAGGAGAAGCCATGGTTGGTATTAATGAAAATGAAATCCAAATTCTCATGGCTGAGCGAGGAAAATAGATGAAAATCGGAATATTGGCCTTGCAAGGGGCCTTTGCAGAACATGCAAAAGTTCTAGATAAATTAGGCGTAGACAATGTCGAAATCAGAAATTTAGAGGATTTTCAGCAACATCAGAGTGATTTGTCGGGTTTGATTTTGCCGGGTGGTGAGTCTACAACCATGGGCAAGCTCTTACGAGACCAAAACATGCTGCTTCCTATTCGAGAAGCCATTCTATCTGGTTTGCCAGCCTTTGGAACCTGTGCGGGATTAATTTTGCTGGCTAAGGAAATTACTTCTCAGGAAGAAAGTCATCTTGGAACTATGGATATGGTGGTCGAGCGCAATGCTTATGGGCGCCAACTAGGGAGTTTCTATACGGAAGCAGAATGTAAAGGAGTTGGTCAGATTCCAATGACCTTTATCCGTGGTCCGATTATTAGTAGTGTTGGAGAGGATGTAGAAATTTTAGCAACAGTTGATAATCAAATCGTTGCAGCCCAAGAAAAAAATATGCTGGTAACTTCTTTTCATCCAGAATTGACTGATGATGTGCGCTTGCACCAGTACTTTATCAATATGTGTGACAAAAAGATAGTGGAATAAAAAGTGATAAATCAAGTTTTGATTCGCTTTTTCCAAAGAATCATTTTTTAAGTCATCTGACAGTATTCTGTGATTTTAGATTTATTTACGATAAATTAGAAAAGAATGATTGTTTTGACTTAGGGCATAAAGCTTATATGCTGAATATGGTGTTCAAGTATCTTTTATTGAAAGCACTTTAGAGGATGGAGTTAAAATGCTATTCTATACTGCTTAATACTCTTAGACAATCTCTTCAAACCACGTCAGTTCACCTTGCCGTAGGTATGGTTACTTACTTCGTCAGTTCTATCCACAACCTCAAAACTGTGTTTTAAGCTGACTTCGTCAGTTTTATCTGCAACCTCAAAGCTGTACTTTGAGCAACCTGCGGTTAGCTTCCTATTTTGCTCTTTGATTTTCGTTGAGTATAAAAATGATGCATAAGACTTGTCAAAAAGATCACTTCGAAATAGCAAAAAACGAGTATCTCTACAGATGGAGATACTCGTTCTATTAAGTGTGAAGCTATGAGTCTGTCTTGCTCCATAGGATGCGCGTAGAAGTTTATACCAAAAAAATTCCAAAAGCGACACAATAAAGGAGATTAAGACAATTTTAAATTTTTTTTGAGATGTAGGTAATGAGTTAAAATCAATGGCGGTTAAACAGGGTGAAAAGGATCAAGCAAAAAGTCTTTAAAATCAAAAAAACGCATAATATCAGGTGTTTTACAACGTTTTTTATTTTATTCTTTGGTATTCTTTTGCAGAATACATGGGATTCGGAACCCACGCACGCTGTTACATATCGCCTACCGCGTTTCCAACACGGCCTCTTAAGCCTCTTTGAGTAATCTCTCCAATACTTACTCAAATAGTTCTACTATAAAGGCTCTTATCTTGCAATAAAAATTCTGGAAATAAGAAAAATGATAGAATTTTTGAAAAAGAAAATGATAAAAATGCTTGACTTTTGAAAAAGAAAAGTGTGATAGAATGAATAGTGTAAACGATAACAGGAGGTGATTCAGTGTTAAAAACAGAGCGGAAACAACTGATTTTAGAGGAGTTAAATCAACATCATGTAGTTTCTCTAGAAAAATTAGTTAGTTTGCTAGAGACCTCAGAATCAACGGTTCGAAGAGACTTGGATGAGTTGGAAGCAGAAAACAAGCTTCGTCGAGTGCATGGTGGAGCAGAATTGCCCCATTCCTTGCAGGAAGAAGAAACCATTCAAGAAAAATCTGTCAAAAACCTTCAAGAAAAGAAGTTGCTGGCTCAGAAAGCAGCCTCTCTCATCAAGGAACAAGATGTCATCTTTATCGATGCTGGAACAACAACTGCTTTTTTGATTCATGAATTGGTTAATAAGAATGTTACAGTTGTGACCAACTCTATTCACCATGCCGCTCAGTTGGTTGAAAAGCAGATTCCAACTGTCATGGTTGGAGGAAGTGTCAAGATGGCGACAGATGCTAGCATCGGGGGCGTTGCTCTTAACCAGATTAACCAATTGCACTTTGACCGTGCCTTTATCGGGATGAATGGTGTGGACGATGGCTATTATACGACTCCTGATATGGAGGAGGGAGCTGTGAAGCGTGCTATTTTAGAAAATGCCAAACAGACCTATGTCTTGGTGGATTCGTCTAAAATTGGACAAACTTGCTTTGCCAAGGTAGCACCACTCAAACGAGCTATTGTTATCACAAGTCAAGGGCATGAGCTCTTGCAGGCTATTAAGGAGAAAACGGAGGTAATAGAAGTATGATTTATACAGTCACACTCAATCCATCCATTGACTATATCGTTCGTTTGGACCAAGTCCAAGTCGGTAGTGTCAATCGAATGGACAGTGATGATAAGTTTGCTGGTGGGAAAGGAATCAATGTCAGTCGTGTCTTGAAACGCTTGGGTATTCCAAATACAGCGACTGGATTTATCGGAGGCTTTTACTGGTGAATTTATCACAGATACTCTGGCTGAGTAAAGAAATCGAGACACGTTTTGTCCAAGTGGCAGAAGATACTCGTATCAATGTTAAAATCAAAGCAGACCAAGAAACAGAAATTAATGGAACGGGTCCAACTGTTGAACCGGATCAGTTAGAAGAATTGAAAGCTATTTTGTCTAGTTTGACTGCAGAAGATACAGTTGTCTTGCTGGTTCAAGTGCTAAAATCTAGGGCAATGTCAGTCTCACTAAGGATTTGATTGCTTTTGACACGCCAGACTGGGTGCGCAAGTGGTTTGTGACTTTTGAAGGACAGACCTTGATTGATAGTTTTGGACTATCAGCCACTTTTGAGTCAAACCAAACAATCATGAACTTGGAGCGATTTTTGGGGTTAAACTCGAAAGTTTAGATGCAAATTGAGAAACTATGCTCGTGAGTTATTGGCCAAAGGTGCTCAAAAACGTCATTATCTCTATGGCTGGTGACGGTGCCCTTCTTGTCACATCTGAGGGAGCTTACTGCGTAAAACCTATCAAGGGAACAGTCAAAAATTCAGTTGGTGCTGGTGACTCTATGGTTGCTGGATTTACAGGTGAATTTGTCAAATCAAAAGATGCAGTAGAAGCCTTCAAATGGGGAGTGGCTTGCGGAACAGCAACTACCTTCTCGGATGACTTGGCAACAGCAGAATTTATTAAAGAAACATATGAAAAAGTTGAGGTAGAAAAACGATGAAAATTCAAGACCTATTGAGAAAAGATGTCATGTTGCTGGATTTGCAGGCAACTGAAAAAACAGCTGTCATCGAAGAGATGATTAAAAGTTTGACAGACCACGGTTATGTGACAGATTTTGAAACCATTTAAAGAAGGCATTTTGGCGCGTGAAGCTTTGACTTCTACAGGTTTGGGTGACGGAATCGCAATGCCTCACAGCAAAAATGCTGCTGTCAAAGAAGCGACTGTTCTCTTTGCTAAGTCAAACAAGGGTGTTGACTACGAGAGCTTGGATGGGCAACCAACTGACCTCTTCTTTATGATTGCAGCTCCAGAAGGTGCCAATGATACTCACTTGGCAGCCTTGGCAGAATTGTCCCAATACTTGATGAAAGACGGTTTTGCTGACAAACTTCGTCAAGCAACATCAGCTGACCAAGTTATTGAACTTTTTGACCAAGCTTTCGGAAAAACTGAAGAGCCCTGTTCAAGCACCTGCCAATGACTCTGATGACTTTATCGTTGCTGTTACAGCTTGTACAACAGGTATTGCTCACACTTACATGGCTCAAGAAGCCCTTCAAAAAGTGGCTGCTGAAATGGGTGTTGGAATCAAGGTTGAAACCAACGGTGCTAGCGGTGTTGGAAACCAACTAACTGCTGAGGACATCCGCAAGGCTAAAGCTGTTATCATCGCTGCAGACAAGGCGGTTGAGATGGATCGTTTCGATGGCAAACCATTGATCAATCGTCCAGTTGCTGACGGTATCCGTAAAACAGAAGAATTGATCAACTTGGCTCTTTCAGGAGATGTTGAAGTCTACCGTGCCGCTAATGGTGCAAAAGCTGCAACAACCTCTAATGAAAAACAAAGCCTTGGTGGTGCCTTCTACAAACACTTGATGAGTGGTGTATCCCAAATGTTGCCATTCGTTATCGGTGGTGGTATCATGATTGCACTTGCCTTCTTGATTGACGGTGCTTTGGGTGTGCCGAATGAAAATCTTGGCAATCTTGGTTCTTACCATGAGCTAGCTTCTATGTTCATGAAAATTGGTGGAGCTGCCTTTGGTTTGATGCTTCCAGTCTTTGCAGGTTATGTTGCCTACTCTATCGCTGAAAAACCAGGTTTGGTAGCAGGTTTCGTGGCTGGTGCTATTGCCAAAGAAGGTTTTGCCTTTGGTAAAATCCCTTATGCAGCAGGTGGTGAAGCAACTTCAACTCTTGCAGGTGTCTCATCTGGTTTCCTAGGTGCCCTTGTTGGTGGATTTATCGCAGGTGCTTTAGTTCTTGCCATCAAGAAATACGTTAAAGTTCCTCGTTCGCTTGAAGGTGCTAAATCAATCCTTCTCTTGCCACTTCTTGGAACAATCTTGACTGGATTTGTCATGCTAGCTGTTAATATCCCAATGGCAGCAATCAACACTGCTATGAATGACTTTCCTAGGCGGTCTTGGAGGAGGTTCAGCTGTCCTTCTTGGTATCGTCCTTGGTGGAATGATGGCTGTCGACATGGGTGGACCAGTCAACAAAGCAGCTTATGTCTTTGGTACAGGTACGCTTGCAGCGACTGTTTCTTCAGGTGGTTCTGTAGCTATGGCAGCAGTTATGGCTGGAGGAATGGTGCCACCACTTGCAATCTTTGTCGCAACTCTTCTCTTTAAAGACAAATTTACTAAGGAAGAACGCAACTCTGGTTTGACAAACATCATCATGGGCTTGTCATTTATCACTGAGGGAGCGATTCCATTTGGTGCCGCTGACCCAGCTCGTGCGATCCCAAGCTTCATCCTTGGTTCAGCAGTAGCAGGTGGACTTGTTGGTCTTGCCGGAATCAAACTCATGGCGCCACACGGAGGAATCTTCGTTATCGCCCTTACTCAAATGCTCTCCTTTACCTCGTTTCTGTCTTGGTAGGAGCAATCGTAAGTGGTGTGGTCTATGGTTACCTACGCAAACCACAAGCATAAAACTTAGATATAAAATGAAAAGATTGGACCGTTTGGTGCAGTCTTTTTCTCTTCCGAAAATGCCTGTGAAATATGGTATAATAGAAGAATGGCAAACAAGAATACAGTAAAACAAGACGGAGACCGTCAAAAGCAGCACTCGAAAGAAAAGAAGCGATTCAACGGATGTTGATTTCGTTGGGAATCGCGTTTTTATTGATTTTCGCAGCCTTCAAATTAGGGGCTGCAGGTATCACCCTTTACAATTTAATTCGCTTGCTGGTGGGGTAGTCTCAGCTTATCTGGCAATATTTTGGTCTCCTGATCTACCTCTTCTTTTTCAAGTGGATACGAAAAACAGGAAGGGACTCTTATCTGGATTTTTCACCATATTTGCAGGGCTTTGCTCTTGATTTTTGAGGCCTCACTTGGTTTGGAAATATGGTTTGGACAAGTCCGTTCTAAAAGGAACCATGGCTCAGGTTGTGACGGATTTGACTGGTTTTCGAACGACCAGTTTTGCTGGAGGGGCTTTGATTGGGTGTTGCTTTATATTCCAACCGCCTTTCTTTTTCAAATATCGGCACTTACTTTATTGGTTCTATCTTGATTTTTAGCTGGGGGCCTCCTAGTCAGCTCCTTGGTCTGTTTACGATATTGCTGAATTTTCTTTCAGTAGAGGCTTTGACAAATGGCGGGAAGGGCATGAGCGTCGAAAAGAGGAACGCTTTTGTCAAACAAGAAGAAAAAGCTCGCCAAAAGGCTGAGGAAGAGGCTAGATTAGAAACAAGAAGAGAGCTGAGAAAAGCCTTACTCGATTTGCCTCCTGTTGATATGGAAACGGGTGAAATTTCTGACAGAAGATGTTGTGCTTGACGTCTCCACCTGTTCCAGAAGAAGAGTGGTAGAACCAGAAATCATCCTCCTCAACCTGAACTTGAATTCCCTGAACAGGAAGATAGCTCTGATGATGAAGATGTATCAGGTCGATTTTTCAGCCAAGGAAGCCCTTGAATACAAACTTCCAAGCTTACAACTCTTTGCCCCAGATAAACCCAAGGACCAGTCTAAAGAAAAGAAAATCGTCCGAGAAAACATCAAAATCCTAGAAGAAACCTTTGCTAGCTTCGGTATCAAGGTGACGGTTGAACGGGCCGAAATTGGGCCATCAGTGACCAAGTATGAAGTCAAGCCAGCAGTGGGTGTAAGGGTCAACCGCATCTCCAATCTCGCAGATGACCTCGCTCTAGCCTTGGCGGCCAAGGATGTCCGGATTGAAGCACCTATCCCAGGGAAATCCCTAGTCGGAATCGAAGTACCCAACTCTGAGATTGCGACTGTATCTTTCCGCGAACTATGGGAACAATCTCAAACAAAAGCAGAAAATCTCTTGGAAATTCCTTTAGGAAAGGCTGTTAATGGCACCGCAAGAGCTTTTGACCTTTCTAAAATGCCCCACTTGCTAGTCGCAGGTTCAACGGGTTCAGGGAAGTCAGTAGCTGTTAACGGCATTATAGCTAGCATTCTCATGAAGGCAAGACCAGACCAAGTTAAATTTATGATGGTCGATCCCAAGATGGTTGAGTTGTCTGTTTACAATGATATTCCCCACCTCTTGATTCCAGTTGTGACCAATCCACGTAAGGCCAGCAAGGCTCTGCAAAAGGTCGTGGATGAAATGGAAAATCGTTATGAACTCTTTGCCAAGGTGGGAGTTCGGAATATTGCAGGTTTTAATGCCAAGGTAGAAGAGTTCAATGCCCAGTCTGAGTACAAGCAGGTTCCGCTACCGCTCATTGTCGTGATTGTGGATGAGTTGGCTGACCTCATGATGGTGGCCAGCAAGGAAGTGGAAGATGCTATCATTCGTCTCGGACAGAAGGCGCGTGCTGCAGGTATCCACATGATTCTTGCAACCCAGCGTCCATCCGTTGATGTCATATCTGGTCTGATCAAGGCCAATGTCCCTTCTCGTGTCGCTTTCGCAGTTTCATCAGGAACAGATTCCCGTACGATTTTGGATGAAAATGGAGCTGAAAAACTGCTTGGACGTGGAGATATGCTCTTTAAACCAATTGATGAAAATCATCCAGTTCGTCTGCAAGGATCCTTTATCTCGGATGATGATGTTGAACGCATCGTAAACTTTATCAAGGCTCAGGCAGATGCGGACTACGATGAGAGTTTTGATCCAGGTGAGGTTTCTGAAAATGAAGGTGAATTTTCAGATGGTGAAACTGGTGGAGATCCGCTTTTTGAAGAAGCCAAAGCTTTGGTCATTGAGACCCAGAAAGCTAGTGCGTCCATGATTCAGCGTCGTTTATCAGTTGGATTTAACCGTGCGACCCGCCTCATGGAAGAACTTGAGATGGCAGGTGTCATTGGTCCAGCTGAAGGTACCAAACCAAGAAAAGTATTGCAACAATAAAAAAATAGCTTCTTTCCAAGTTTGGAGGGAAGCTATTTTACTGGCTATTGATTAGTATTATTTTCTGAATTTGGAGTATTGGACTGTTTTTCCATTTTCAGCTTGTAGCTTTACTTTGGAGTAGGGCGTAGAAGAGTCCTGAGTCGTTTTTCTGCTCTTTCTCTTCCTTGACGCTAGATTTTGGTGTTTCTTCTTGTTGTGTTTTTCTTGAGCAGTGTTAGTTTTCCTATTAGGGACTGGTGTTTTCCTTAGGGGATTCTTTTTGAATTTCTTTGACAATAGTTGTCGTCTGGCTTGTCGTAGGTTCTTTTTTAGTATTTTTGTTATTATCCAAGGCGTTCATGATAGTGATACTTGCGGTAATCAAGCCAAGGATACTACCGATAGTAGCAACGGTTTTTTGAAAGACTGTAAAGCCTTTTTTGATGTGTTCTGTTTTTGGTTTTGAAGTTCTACGATAATTAGACATGCATTCTCTCCTTTAATTAAAATTTTATTATACCGCATTTCTTTAAAAATCTTAAAAAGAGGAATTGCTCTTTCTTGTCGCAGAGCTCCGTTTCATGATACAATAGAAGGAGTGATTTTAGAAAGCGTGAGAAAACATGATTTACTTTGATAATTCGGCGACGACCAAGCCCTATCCTGAAGCCCTTGAAACCTATATGCAGGTGGCTTCAAAAATTTTAGGAAATCCATCTAGTCTCCATCGTTTGGGAGACCAGGCAACACGAATTTTAGATGCTTCCCGCCAACAGATTGCAGATTTAATCGGTAAGAAAAGCGATGAAATCTTCTTTACTTCTGGTGGGACAGAAGGAGATAACTGGGTCATCAAGGGTGTGGCCTTTGAAAAAGCCCAGTTTGGCAAAGCACATCATCGTATCAGCCATTGAACATCCAGCAGTCAAAGAGTCAGCTCTCTGGTTGAAAAGTCAAGGATTTGAAGTGGATTTTGCTCCAGTTGATGAGAAAGGATTTGTGGATGTTGAAGCGTTAGCAGATTTGATAAGACCTGATACGACCCTCGTTTCCATCATGGCATGTGAACAATGAAATCGGTCTCTGATTCAACCTATTAAGGCTATTTCAGAACTCTTGGCAGATAAGCCGACTATTTCCTTCCACGTTGATGCGGTTCAGGCACTTGCCAAGATTCCGACTGAAAAGTATCTGACAGAACGAGTGGATTTTGCGACTTTCTCTAGTCACAAGTTCCACGGAGTTCGTGGTGTTGGTTTTGTCTATATCAAGTCTGGCAAGAAGATTACGCCTCTTTTAACAGGTGGTGGTCAGGAGCGTGATTATCGTTCGACAACTGAAAATGTGTCAGGGATTGCTGCGACAGCCAAGGCCCTCCGTTTGTCTATGGAGAAGCTAGATTTCTTTACTAGCAAGACTGGCCAGATGAAGGCAGTTATTCGCCAAGCTCTTCTGAACTATCCAGATATTTTTGTCTTTTCAGATGAGGAAGACTTTGCCCCTCATATTCTGACTTTTGGAATCAAAGGTGTTCGAGGTGAAGTCATCGTTCACGCCTTTGAAGACTATGATATTTTCATCTCAACGACCTCTGCTTGTTCGTCCAAGGCAGGAAACCTGCAGGCACCCTTTGATTGCTATGGGAGTGGATAAAGGATAAGGCCCAGTCAGCTGTGCGTCTTAGCCTAGACCTTGAAAATGATATGAGTCAGGTCGAGCAGTTTTTGACCAAGTTAAAATTAATTTACAATCAAACTAGAAAAGTAAGATAGGAGCATTCATGCAGTATTCAGAAATTATGATTCGCTACGGTGAGCTGTCAACCAAGGGTAAAAACCGTATGCGTTTCATCAATAAACTTCGCAATAATATTTCAGACGTTTTGTCTATCTATCCCCAAGTTAAGGTAACGGCAGATCGTGACCGTGCCCACGCTTATCTCAATGGAGCTGATTACACAGCAGTAGCAGAATCGCTCAAACAAGTATTTTGGTATTCAAAATTTTTCCCCTGTTTATAAGGTTGAAAAATCTGTAGAAGTTCTGAAGTCTGCTGTCCAAGAGATTATGCAGGACATCTACAAGGATGGCATGACCTTTAAAATTTCTAGCAAGCGTAGCGACCACAACTTTGAGTTGGATAGTCGTGAACTCAATCAAACACTTGGAGGAGCTGTTTTCGAAGCCATTCCAAATGTGCAAGCTCAAATGAAAAGTCCTGACATCAATCTTCAGGTGGAGATCCGTGAAGAAGCAGCCTATCTTTCTTATGAAACCATTCGTGGGGCTGGTGGTTTGCCAGTTGGAACTTCAGGTAAAGGGATGCTCATGTTGTCAGGAGGGATTGACTCACCTGTAGCAGGTTATCTTGCTCTTAAACGTGGAGTGGATATTGAAGCTGTTCATTTTGCCAGCCCACCTTACACCAGTCCTGGTGCCCTAAAAAAAGCCCAAGATTTGACTCGAAAATTGACCAAGTTCGGTGGCAATATCCAGTTTATCGAGGTGCCTTTCACAGAGATTCAAGAGGAAATCAAAGCCAAAGCGCCAGAAGCCTACCTCATGACCTTGACGCGTCGTTTTATGATGCGGATTACTGATCGTATTCGTGAGGTACGAAATGGTTTAGTTATCATCAATGGGGAAAGTCTAGGTCAAGTAGCCAGCCAAACCCTTGAAAGCATGCAGGCTATCAATGCCGTTACCAACACTCCCATCATCCGCCCAGTTGTAACCATGGACAAGTTGGAAATCATTGACATCGCCCAGGAAATCGATACCTTTGACATTTCAATCCAACCGTTTGAAGACTGCTGTACCATTTTTGCGCCAGATCGTCCGAAAACAAATCCTAAGATTAAGAATGCGGAGCAGTATGAAACTCGCATGGATGTTGAAGGTTTAGTTGAGCGAGCTGTGGCTGGAATCATGATTACTGAGATTACACCGCAGGCTGAAAAAGATGAAGTGGATGACTTGATTGACAATCTTCTCTAATCAGAAAATCCAGAAGAATTTAGAAAAATAAATGAAAAAGTTAGTTTTTAATTCCAAAAACGGAAGCAAAACTAACTTTTTTTCTATAAATGTGATATAATAAAATAAAATTTTGAATATAGAGAGTTTTCTGACAATGAATCAATCCTACTTTTATTTAAAAATGAAAGAACACAAACTCAAGGTTCCTTATACAGGTAAGGAACGCCGTGTACGTGTTCTTTTGCCTAAAGATTATGAGAAAGACACGGATCGTTCCTATCCTGTTGTTTACTTTCATGATGGGCAAAATGTTTTTTATAGCAAGGAGTCTTTCATTGGCCATTCATGGAAGATTATCCCAGCTATTAAGCGTAATCCTGATATCAGTCGCATGATTGTCGTTGCTATTGACAATGATGGTATGGGACGGATGAATGAGTACGCAGCTTGGAAGTTTCAAGAATCTCCTATTCCAGGGCAGCAGTTTGGCGGTAAGGGTGTGGAATATTCTGAGTTTGTCATGGAGGTGGTCAAACCTTTTATTGATGAGACCTACCGTACCAAAGCTGACCGCCAGCATACGGCTATGATTGGGTCTTCACTAGGAGGCAATATTACCCAGTTTATCGGTTTGGAATACCAAGACCAAATTGGTTGTCTAGGGGTCTTTTCATCTGCTAACTGGCTCCACCAAGAAGCCTTTAATCGCTATATTGAACGCAAGAAACTATCGTCTGACCATCGTATCTTTATCTATGTTGGAACAGAAGAAGCAGATGATACGGACAAGACCCTGATGGCTGGTAATATCAAACAAGCCTATATCGACTCGTCACTTCGCTATTACCATGATTTGATAGCAGGTGGGGTACACTTAGATAATCTTGTTTTGAAAGTTCAGTCTGGTGCCATCCATAGTGAAATCCCTTGGTCAGAAAATTTACCAGATTGTCTCCGTTTTTTTGCAGAGAAATGGTAAGTTAGAAAAGGAGAAACCCAATGCATATCGAAAACCTTAGCCACTGGAGTGGCAATCTTAACCGTGAAATGTACCTCAACCGTTATGGACATGCTGGGATTCCAGTTGTGGTCTTTGCTTCATCAGGTGGTAGTCACAACGAATACTATGATTTTGGCATGATTGATGCCTGTGCTTCCTTTATCGAGGAAGGCCGTGTCCAGTTCTTTACCCTATCCAGTGTAGATAGTGAGAGCTGGTTGGCCACTTGGAAAAATGGTCACGACCAAGCAGAGATGCACCGTGCCTATGAACGCTATGTGATTGAGGAGGCCATTCCTTTTATCAAGCATAAGACAGGTTGGTTTGATGGCATGATGACGACAGGTTGCTCCATGGGCGCCTACCATGCTGTCAATTTCTTCCTCCAGCATCCAGATGTCTTTACCAAAGTGATTGCTCTCAGTGGTGTTTACGACGCACGTTTCTTTGTCGGCGATTACTACAATGACGATGCTATTTACCAAAACTCGCCAGTAGATTATATCTGGAATCAGAACGACGGCTGGTTTATTGACCGTTACCGTCAGGCAGAGATTGTGCTGTGTACGGGTCTTGGTGCCTGGGAACAAGATGGTCTACCATCTTTCTACAAGCTCAAAGAAGGCTTTGACCAGAAAAAAATTCCAGCCTGGTTTGCTGAATGGGGACATGATGTCGCCCACGACTGGGAATGGTGGCGCAAACAAATGCCTTATTTCCTTGGCAATCTCTATTTATAAAAGGAGTTACCTATGAATTACCTTGTTATTTCTCCCTACTATCCACAAAATTTTCAACAGTTTACCATTGAACTAGCCAATAAAGGCATTACCGTCTTGGGAATTGGTCAAGAGCCCTACGAGCAACTGGATGATCCCTTGCGCAATAGCCTGACCGAGTATTTCCGTGTAGATAATCTTGAAAATATAGATGAAGTCAAACGTGCAGTTGCTTTTCTCTTTTATAAACATGGCCCAATTGACCGCATCGAGTCTCACAATGAATATTGGCTTGAGCTAGACGCAGCACTCAGAGAACAATTCAATGTTTTTGGTGCCAAACCAGAGGATCTCAAAAAAAGACGAAATTTAAGTCTGAAATGAAGAAACTTTTCAAAAAAGCAGGTGTCCCTGTGGTACCTGGAGCTGTTATCAAGACGGAAGCAGATGTTGATCAAGCTGTGAAAGAAATCGGTCTTCCAATGATTGCCAAAACCTGATAATGGAGTGGGAGCAGCGGCCACCTTTAAGCTTGAGACAGAAGACGATATCAATCACTTCAAGGCTCAGTGGGACCATTCGACTGTTTATTTCTTTTGAGAAAATTTGTCACTTCCAGCGAAATTTGCACCTTTGACGGGCTCGTAGACAAGGATGGTAAGATTGTCTTTTCAACGACCTTCGACTACGCCTATACACCGCTTGATCTCATGATTTACAAGATGGACAATTCTTATTACGTTCTCAAGGATATGGATCCCAAACTACGCAAGTATGGGGAAGCGATTGTCAAAGAATTTGGTATGAAAGAACGGTTCTTCCATATTGAGTTCTTCCGTGAAGGGGACGACTACATTGCCATTGAGTACAATAACCGTCCTGCAGGTGGTTTTACCATTGATGTTTATAACTTTGCCCATTCCTTGGACCTCTATCGTGGCTATGCAGCTATTGTCGCAGGAGAAGAGTTCCCAGCGTCAGACTTTGAACCTCAGTATTGTTTGGCTACATCACGTCGTGCAAATGCTCACTATGTCTATTCTGAGGAGGACTTGCTTGCCAAATATAGCCAGCAGTTCAAGGTTAAAAAAATCATGCCAGCAGCCTTTGCGGAACTTCAAGGAGATTACCTTTATATGCTGACAACTCCTAGTCGACAAGAAATGGAGCAGATGATTGCAGATTTCGGACAACGTCAATAATAGGATATGAAGAACTATCGGATTAAGGAAATGGACTCCTTAATCCTTTTTGTTTTTTTATAAGAAATAAAAATCGCTTTCTCATATATTCTTTTAGAAAACCTGTTGCTAAAAGATATAAAAATTGATAGAATAAGGATTGTCTAAAAAATTTTAAGGAGAATCTATCAAATGGATTTCACATGGGCAATTAAATATGCCACTGAATTTTTGGGTACTGCTATTTTGATCATTCTTGGTAAATGGTGCAGTTGCTAACGTTGAACTTAAAGGTACGAAAGGTCACCAAAGTGGCTGGCTCGTTATCGCTGTTGGTTACGGTATGGGAGGGTTATGATTCCCAGCTTTGATGTTTGGTAACGTATCTGGAAACCACATCAACCCAGCCTTCACTCTTGGACTTGCAGTAAGCGGTCTCTTCCCTTGGGCACAAGTAGCGCCTTATATCCTTGCACAAGTTTTGGGTGCTATCTTTGGTCAAGCTTTGGTTGTGGCAACACACCGCCCATACTACTTGAAAAACTGAAAATCCAAACAATATCTTTGGGTACTTTCTCAACAATTTCAAGTTTGGATCAAGGTACAAAAAGAATCACGCTTTGCAGCAACTGTTAATGGTTTTGTAAACGAGTTTGTTGGTTCATTTGTTCTTTTCTTCGCAGCCCTTGGTATGACTAAAAACTTCTTTGGTGCTGAACTAGTATCAAAAGCACAAGAAAGCATAATGGCTAGTTGCACAAGCACTCAAGGTCAAACATCTCAAGACAAGTAACAGAGTCTTGACCAAGCTAAAGAACAAGTAGCACCATCTATGACATCTGGTCTTGGAATTGCTCACTTGGCACTTGGATTCCTTGTTATGGCCTTGGTAACATCACTTGGTGGACCTACAGGACCCTGCCTTGAACCCAGCCCGTGACTTGGGACCACGTCTCCTTCATGCTTTCCTTCCAAAATCAGTTCTTGGTGAGCACAAAGGGGATTCAAAATGGTGGTATTCTTGGGTACCAGTAGTAGCACCTATCGCAGCAGCAATTGCGGCAGTAGCTATCTTCAAATTCCTTTACCTATAAGAAATTGAAACCGAGGAAAACCTCGGTTTTTTTAGATGAAATTTTTACGAAAAAAATCGGTAAATCTGAGCATAATATCTTGTAAAAAAATTCTAAAAATCCTTTAAAATAAAAGAGTTGGAGGAATTTATGAATGTAAATCAGATTGTACGGATTATTCCTACTTTAAAAAGTTAATAATAGAAAATTAAATGAAACATTTTTATATTGAAACCCTTGGCATGAAGGTCTTGTTAGAAGAATCAGCCTTTTCTGTCACTAGGGTGATCAAACAGGTCTAGAAAAAGCTGGTTTTAGAAGAAGCTCCCAAGTATGCGTACTCGTAAAGGTGAGGGAAGAAAAAAGCTGGCTAGATTGGTTGTCAAGGTGGAAAATCCCTTGGAAATTGAAGGACTCTTATCTAAAACAGATTCGATTCATCGATTATATAAAGGTCAAAATGGCTACGCTTTTGAAATTTACTCTCCAGAAGATGATTTGGTTTTGATTCATGCGGAAGATGATAGAGAAAGTCTAGTAGAAGTAGGAGAAAAACCTGAATTTCAAACAGATTTGGAATCAATTTCTTTAAGTAAATTTGAGATTTCTATGGAATTACATCTCCCAACTGATGTCGAAAGTTTCTTGGAACTCATCTGAAATTGGGACATCACTTGATTTTATCCCAGCTCAGGGGCAGGATTTGACTGTGGACAATACGGTTACTTGGGACTTATCTATGCTCAAGTTCTTGGTCAATGAACTAGATATAGCAAGTCTTCGTAAGAAGTTTGAGTCTACCGAATATTTTATTCCTAAGTCTGAAAAATTCTTCCTTGGTAAAGATAGAAATAATGTTGAATTGTGGTTTGAAGAAGTATGAAGTGGACCAAGATTATTAAAAAAATAGAAGAACAAATCGAGGCAGGGATTTATCCCGGAGCCTCTTTTGCGTATTTTAAGGACAATCAATGGACGGAGTTCTATTTAGGCCAGAGTGACCCAGAGCATGGCTTGCAGACTGAAGCAGGACTTGTTTATGACCTAGCTAGTGTCAGCAAGGTTGTTGGGGTTGGCACAGTTTTTACCTTCTTGTGGGATAAAGGTCAATTAGATATTGATAGACCGGTAACAGATTTTTTAGCTGAGAGTGATTATCCGGATATCACTATTCGTCAGCTTTTAACTCACGCTACAGACCTTGATCCGTTTATTCCCAATCGTGATCTTTTAACAGATTCAGAATTAAAGGAAGCTATGTTTCATCTCAATAGACGAAATCAGCCAGCCTTTCTTTATTCGGATGTCCATTTTTTGCTTTTGGGCTTTATTTTGGAAAGAGTCTTTAATCAGGATTTGGATGTGATTTTACAAGGACAAGTCTGGAAACCGTGGGGAATGACGGAAACCCAGTTTGGGCCTGTTGAGCTTGCTGTTCCAACAGTTAGAGGTGTCGAGGCAGGTCTGGTACATGATCCCAAGGCTCGCCTCCTAGGCAGACATGCTGGTAGTGCTGGTTTATTTTCGACTGTAAAGGATTTACAAATCTTTGTAGAACACTATTTAGCAGATGATTTTGCAAGAGATTTGAGTCAAAACTTTTCACCTTTGGATGACAAGGAACGTTCTTTGGCATGGAATTTAGAAGGAGATTGGCTAGACCATACGGGTTATACAGGTACCTTTATCATGTGGAATCGTCAGAAGCAAGAAGCGGCTATTTTCCTATCGAATCGTACCTATGAAAAGGATGAGAGGGCTCAATGGATTGTAGACCGCAATCAAGTGATGGACTTGATTCGCAAAGAAGAGTAAGGAGAGACATGTCAAACAGTTTAAAAGGGACTCTATTAACAGTTGTGGCTGGGATTGCTTGGGGCTTGTCAGGAACGAGTGGCCAATACCTGATGGCACACGGAATTTCGGCTCTGGTTTTGACTAACTTACGACTTTTAATCGCTGGTGGGATTCTCATGGTCTTGGCTTATGCTACTGCAAAGGATAAAATGCTGGCCTTTTTAAAGGATAGAAAGAGTTTGCTGTCTCTTCTTATTTTTGCTCTGATTGGTCTATTCCTCAATCAATTTGCCTATCTAACTGCTATTCAGGAGACCAATGCAGGAACCGCGACGGTGCTTCAGTATGTTTGTCCTGTTGGAATTTTGATTTATAGCTGTATCAAGGATAAGGTGGCGCCGACACTGGGAGAGATAGTTTCTATCATATTAGCTATCGGAGGGACCTTTCTTATTGCAACACATGGGCAGTTGGACCAGTTATCCATGACACCCTGCAGGTCTGTTCTGGGGTCTCTTTTCTGCTCTGACTTACGCACTTTATATCATTTTGCCCATAGCCTTGATTAAGAAGTGGGGGAGTAGTTTGGTCATTGGTGTGGGAATGGTCATAGCAGGTTTGGTCGCCCTTCCTTTTACAGGAGTTCTACAGACTGCTATCCCAACTAGTCTTGATTTTCTCCTTGCTTTTGCGGGCATTATCCTTATCGGGACTGTCTTTGCCTATACAGCCTTCTTAAAAGGAGCCAGTCTGATTGGACCGGTTAAGTCAAGCTTTGTTGGCTTCAATTGAGCCAATCTCGGCGGTTTTCTTTGCCTTCCTAATCATGAATGAACAATTTTATCCCATTGATTTTCTTGGCATGGCAATGATATTGTATTGCAGTAACTCTGATTTCTTTGAAAGATTCACTCTTAGAAAAATAAAAAGACTCTTTGTCCGTGACAGAGAGTTTTTGCATAGTAATCTAATTGTTCTCAAGATAAAATTCAAAACGTTCGCCTACATATTGACTTTTTACGTATTCAAAAGCAGTACCATCTTCTAGGTAGGAAACCTGAGTCAAACCAAGAATAGCATGTCCTTTTTCAACTTCCAAATAGTGGGCAATCTTTTTCTTTAGCGAGGCGAGCATAGATGGTCTGCTGTGATTTGCCGATACGGTAGCCATGATTTTTGCAGAGTTTGGAAGAAATGACTGGTGATTTCTTCTTTTTTAAAGTTCTTAATGAATTTTTCAGGAATAGAAGCAACTTCATAAACCAGAGGAACTTGGTCGGCATAGCGAACACGTTCCATTCGGATAATATTTTCCGTTGGAGAAATTCCTAACTTGGCAACTTCCTGCTCATTGGGAATGGTTTTTCTGTAGGAAATGAGTTGACTAGAGGGAACTTTTGCCTTGGGACTCAACAATTTCAGTAAAAACTGGTTGTCCCTCGCATCTTTTTCTTGTACCTGAGTACTGGAAACAAAGGTGCCACTTCCTACACGACGCTCTAAGACACCTTCTTCGACTAATAGAGATACAGCTTGACGGAGGGTCATGCGACTGACCTCAAACTGCTCTGCTAAATCTCGTTCACTAGGAAGCCTCTCCCCAATAGCCCAACGGTGATCGTCAATATCCTTTTTAATCTGATCATGGATTTTCATATAAGCATGGTAGCATATTTTCACTTCATTTCTATCTTTTCTCTATTGTACCCTCAATAAACTAGAAAAAGTCAAACTTCGCCTTGTTTAGTTGGTAATTCGCCCTTATTTGTGATAGAATATTGAAAAAAGATATTTCTTTTGAGAAAGGAAAAAGATGAGCAACATTTCAACTGATTTGCAAGATGTAGAAAAAATCATCGTATTGGATTATGGTAGCCAATACAACCAGCTGATTTCACGCCGTATCCGTGAGATTGGTGTTTTTTCAGAACTAAAAAGCCATAAAATTTCAGCTGCTGAAGTTCGTGAAATCAACCCTGTAGGAATTATCCTTTCAGGTGGTCCAAATTCTGTATACGAAGATGGTTCATTCGATATTGACCCAGAAATCTTCGAACTCGGAATTCCCTATTTTGGGAATCTGTTACGGTATGCAGTTGTTGACCCATAAACTTGGAGGAAAAGTTGTTCCTGCAGGTGATGCTGGAAATCGTGAATACGGTCAATCAACCCTCACACACACACCATCAGCTCTTTTTGAATCAACACCTGATGAACAGACTGTTTTGATGAGCCATGGTGATGCAGTTACTGAGATTCCTGCTGACTTTGTTCGTACAGGAACATCAGCTGACTGCCCATACGCAGCCATCGAAAACCCAGATAAACACATTTACGGTATCCAATTCCACCCAGAAGTTCGTCATTCTGTATACGGAAATGATATCCTTCGTAACTTTGCCCTTAACATCTGTAAAGGCTAAAGGCGACTGGTCAATGGATAACTTCATCGATATGCAGATCCAAAAATCCGTGAAACTGTCGGTGATAAACGTGTCCTTCTTGGTCTATCAGGTGGGAGTTGACTCATCAGTTGTTGGGAGTTCTTCTCCAAAAAGCGATTGAGCGATCAATTGATCTGTATCTTCGTGGATCACGGTCTTTCGTAAAGGAGAAGCGGATCAAGTTATGGACATGCTTGGTGGTAAGTTTGGTTTGAATATCGTCAAAGCAGACGCAGCTAAACGTTTCCTTGACAAAACTTGCTGGCGTTTCTGACCCCTGAACAAAAACGTAAAATCATCGGTAACGAGTTTGTCTATGTCTTTGATGACGAAGCAAGCAAGCTCAAAGATGTGAAATTCCTTGCTCAAGGAACTCTTTATACAGACGTTATCGAGTCTGGTACGGATACAGCTCAAACTATCAAGTCACACCACAACGTGGGTGGTCTTCCAGAAGACATGCAGTTTGAATTGATTGAACCACTCAACACTCTTTATAAAGACGAAGTTCGTGCCCTTGGTACAGAGCTTGGTATGCCAGACCATATCGTATGGCGCCAACCATTCCCAGGACCAGGACTTGCTATCCGTGTCATGGGTGAAATAACTGAAGAAAAACTAGAAACCGTTCGTGAGTCAGACGCTATTCTTCGTGAAGAAATTGCCAAAGCTGGCCTTGACCGCGATATCTGGCAATACTTCACCGTTAACACAGGCGTTCGTTCAGTTGGGTGTTATGGGTGACGGTCGTACATATGACTACACGATTGCAATCCGTGCTATCACCTCTATCGATGGTATGACTGCTGATTTTGCCAAAATTCCATGGGAAGTGCTTCAAAAAATCTCAGTACGTATCGTAAACGAAGTGGATCATGTTAACCGTATCGTCTACGATATTACAAGTAAAACCACCTGCAACAGTTGAGTGGGAATAATAGATAAGAGGAAATCTTAGGCTAAGAACTTTTTGATGTAACAGTTAGTTATATTAAACTTCATAAACCTCGTAGTGGCTAAGATCCACTGATTTTATGAGTCTTTGTTTGCTATCAAGCGTGAAATGAAGTTGCTACTTAGTAAATGGGAAATAGAAAGAACTTTCACTCTACAACAATTGTGAAGTGAACTTTATCTATCTCTGAGTCTAGAAATTGAAATTTGTAATAAAAAAATGTTATATTTCACAAAGAACTCCCAATATTTCATGGGGGTAAATATGCGTATAACGAGAAAAAAATACTTAATAAAAATAAATAGTTATTATTTTTTTGTGTATTTTTATTTTTGTGATAAATTTATTATTAGCGGCTATTTCTACTTTTTGCTGTGAAAGAAAACAGTGGATATCTGTTGATTTATATTCAGAAAGTATTAAAATAGTAAAACAGGCTATAATATACACAATTGCTTATGATTTAGTATATGTTTATTATTGTGTGATAAAAGAACTCAAAAAATAATAAGGGAGAATAGAAGTGAAATTCGAAAAACGTCAAAAGTTTGCCATTAGGAAATTCAGTGTCGGTGTGGCATCTGTTTTGATTGGGCAATTCTTTATTGGTGCTGTAGCCAATGCGCCAGTTGTACGCGCCAGTGAAGTGATTGGTGTCCATGCGGAAAAGCAAAAGGACCCAGATGCTGAAGTAGCTCAACCCAAGGTAGAAGCAACTACTGTAGACACTGATACGAATCAAGTCGTTCCTAAACCTGAGTCAGATCCATCGGCAGAAAAACCAGTTGTAACTCAACCGTCAGTTGAAACAAGCATTTCAAATTCAGAAAAAGCTGTTTCTACAGAAAAGGATTCAAAAGCCCAGCCAGAAATGCTACCAAAAGAAGTGGCAGAGACTGTTCATAAAGAATCCGATAAAAAACCGTTAGTAGAGGCTCCTCTGACGAAATTGGAGGAAAAGGAAGAGGTTACAAATCCTGACAAGGATCAATTGGGAACCACGATCACAGAGGCAGAGGTAGTAACGAAGGAAGCTGAAAAATACCTGAGCGGTCTAACAGACTCCAATCAAAAAGCTGCCATCGAAGAAGCCTTGCGTCGCTCCAACCAACTTCTAACAGAGGCCAGAACTTCTCTCAAGTCAATAGATGCTTCAAATGCAACCTTTGAAACAGCTCGTACCAATCTAGCAGAAGCCATCGAGGCAGTCTGGAACCAACTCAAAAAGATGGGGCATTCGGGCAACCTTAGTTATATGTTGGATGCAGAGACGACGAGTCAACCAGCTGTTCTAATCCCAACTGGGTCAACGACGATTTACTCCTACGGAGCAACAACTGCACCTAAAGTCGAGTTTGATATTTCTACCGATCTTGCACCATACTATAATTCTAATTCTAGTCTATATAATAGTGTTGAACGCGGTTCAACTTTGAATGAAGATGCTCAAAAATTAGGTTTAAAGATTATAGAAAAATCGACTACGAATCCTTCAGGGAATAGTGACTGGATTCTCGCCCTATCTGGAAATGTTCCAACTACGGTAGAGCCTGGTACATACAATGTCGGCTTCACTTATAACAATCAAGCCTATACGACAACAGTTACGGTCAAGCCTGCTGAAGGTGTTCCATATATGAACTATCCGTATATGACCCTGGAGCGGTATTTTGGAGCAGAAACAGGTCGTAATATTCCTGACTACAAATTTAAAAAAGATGGTTCTACAGTAGAGTTGAAATATAAGGTGGGCTTGACGAATATCGAGCCCAATGAAGTTGAACTAACCCCCGATGCGAAACGCTTAGGATTTGTATTTAATGACGGTGGTAAAGATAATCGGTATCTGACCAAGACTGTCACCTTGGATAATACGCTTCAAAGCGGAACCTATACAATCGGAGTTCAGTCAAAAGCAGATCCCTATACTAGGATTACAGCTGAACTAACGATAGAAGAACCGCCGTTGTATAAAGTAGTAGAGGATTATTATTCTTATTGGTATTCTTATGAATCTAACAATGGGACAGGTAAGACTAAGAACAATCGAATGGGAGATTCTGTTTCATATGATGAAGCTTCTTCCACAGCTTACATGACGTCTACTCCTTTTGGTTATTACTTACATGATAGTAGTCCTAAAACGATAGCGGATGCGACTCCAGATACTCCTCAGTATACGTCTAACCTATGGTTGTCATTACCGGGGAGAAAAGATGAATATAATCTAGTAGGAAATAATGCTCCCGTTACCATTACTAAGTTCGAACAGACAGGAGGTAGTCCTGGGGTTACAGTAGAGTTTATAACGGATAAAGTTCCTACTGCTGATAATGTTTTTGTTTCTGGTACTGTTGGTTCAAGAGATGTTTTGACGGGAAATAAATATGTTAGTTCTTCTGTTAGTACTGAATATGCTAACTCATCAAGGGATGTATCTCCCTATCGTATTAATTTTAAGACATTACCAGAAAAAGCAGGAACGTATTTTGTAGAATTTAATGTTACGGATAATATTGGACGGGTGACAAAGCATCATTTGAATTTAGTGACTAGAGAGGTTTCTCAAACGACACCAACTGGGGAATCGGACGAAAATGGTAACTATACTTTAACTAATGCTGATGTTATGTTTGATGCGGATAAGCTTTACCGTGTAACGAATCCAATTCCAGTAGCTGTTCCTATCTCGGATAAGGAGCAGAATCTAGGAAATTTGGTATTGAATAAAGCGAATGCGACTTTAACGATTGATAGTAAACCGGATGGGGTTGAGATTACAAAAGACACTGAGAATCCTACTAGATTTAAGATTATCAAACAAAATGGTAAGACCTTAGCTGCAGGTGTCTATACGATTACATCTACAGCAAAGGATGGACACTTTGGAGCCAATGTCCCAGCTCGTACCTATAAGTTCGAGGTAATGGATGGGTTAAATCCTATTTCCAATCAAAGCTGGCAAGAAGGACAAACTATCCCAACTATTCCTGTTTCGATGACAAATGGTAGTAAGATTACGAATCTATCAGTCGAATCTGATGGAGGACATCTCTACCTAAGTCCTAATGCTGATAATACAGGTCTAACAGGTTATGCTTTAAAACATACAGATGCACCACAAACAGCGATTGTAACCGCTACTTATATCAATAATGAAGGTCAAAGTCGTCAGATTAAGACAAGCTTTACCTATACAGTTACCCCTCCACCAGTTTCTGATTTAACTTTATCTGTAACGAATGATAAGCAAACAGTTTCAGAAGGAACTAAATTTGCAGATATGGTTGTAACAGCTAGTGAGGGAGCAACGGTTACAGTAGGAACACTGCCAGATGGTGTTATGTATGATAGCAATAGCAAAACATTATCAGGTACTGGATTATATGAAGGGCATTATGTGATTCCAGTTACTGCTACTAAAGATGGGGCTTCCATTACTAAAGTAGTTGATTTGACCGTAACGCCAGGAGACTTCAGTGTTCCAGAAGCTAGTTACACATTTACAGCAGGTGAAGCGATACCACCGATTACTCTTAAAATTCCTAAAAATGCGACAGTAAGTTACACAGGGGGCAGTTTACCAAACGGTCTAAATTGGTCCTCAGATAATAAAACTATAACAGGAACTCCAACTCAAGTAGGGACATTCCAAACATATGCTTATGTATACAGAACTGATAAATCGGGGAATAACCAGTATGCCTATGCGTATGTCAATATTACAGTAAACAGTGTACCACTAAACTTTTCTATTCCTGATAATACAAAAACAGTAAAAGCTTTAGATGAACTTCCTTCTATTAAGTTACAAGCTGATGGTGCCTTGCTAACAATCACTTCTGGAGAGTTGCCTCCAGGGGTAAACTATGATGCAGCGACTAAAACTGTTTCAGGTACACCAACAAAAGTCGGTACTTATACAGCAACCTTTACAGCGACAAGTCCAACTATTAGTGGAAATTCAACAGCAAGTGCAACCTTAACGATAGATGTGCAGCCGCGTGATTTAACTGTAGCGGTCGATAATAAGGAACAAGAGAAGACTGTTCTAACTGCTATAGACAATGTAGTTTTAACTCCTTCAGATGCTAAAGCTAGATTAGAAGTAGATACAAGTCAACTTCCACCAGGAGTTACTTATGATTCAGCTACAAGGACCATTTCTGGCACACCATCTAAAGTAGGAGAATACTTAATTCCATATAAAGCTACTTTCCCAGAAATGGCAGAATCTCCAGTAGATGGGGGACATATTAAAATTAATGTTCGCCCACTTCCGGTAAGTATTAATGTTACAGAAAAAGAACAAACGATTCGTCTGGGTGAAACGATTAAAAATATGGTGGTTTCTCACAGTGAACATTCAGATTTAGGTGCTCGTTATTTAAGTGTGGATTTACCAGAAACAGACTTAGATTCTTATCTTGAATCAACTGCTGGTCTGCATTATGACAGTGCAAATCGTACAATTAGCGGAACTCCAACCAAGCCAGGTGTCTATAAAGTTCGTTTAAAAGCAACATTAGATTCTGAAACATTAGGTAAAGGTAGTGCGGAAGAGATTATTACTGTAACGGTAGTAGATGATCCAGTATCATTAGACATTAAAAATGATCGTCAAATGATTGCACTAGGAAAAACAAGTCTTCGTCCAATTACGTTCACAGTTCCAGATGGAGTTACTCTTACTGTGGATACAACAAAACTTCCAAATGGTGTAACATATGATGAATCTGCTAAAACCATCTCTGGAACACCGACAGTAGCTGGAGCATTTGATATTCCAGTAACGGTGACAAATGCAGGTAAAACTAAATCAATTACCAAAGACATCACTATAGATGTTGTAGACTTAACGCCGGCTACACCAACTGTAACTGTGGCAGAAAACAATGATGGAACGCATACAATTACGATTTCACAACCAGGTGGACAACCAGTATCAACCGTTATTAAGAATGGTAAAGATGGTGAGACTCCAAAAGTGAAAGTAGACCGTGATGAGACTAAAAAAGAAACGACATTAACGTTCTATAGTGACAAGAATGCCAATAATCAGTTTGATGAAGGAACAGATACAGTTCTAGGAACATCTGTGATTAAAGATGGTCAAGACGGAGTCGATGGAGCTAAAGGTGACAAAGGTGAAACTGGAGCAACCGGACCGAAAGGTGACAAAGGTGAAACTGGAGCAGCTGGACCGAAAGGCGATAAAGGTGAAACTGGAGCAGCCGGACCAAAAGGTGATAAAGGTGAAGCTGGAGTAGCCGGCCGCGACGGAAAAGACGGCTTTACACCAGAAGTAAGTGTAGTGACAAATCCAGATGGAAGTCATACAATTTCAATTACTCAACCAGATGGTAAAGAACCAATTGCAACAACGGTTAAAAATGGAGAAAACGGAAAAGATGGACGTTCTCCAAGAATTGAATTAAAACCAATTTATCCTGCACAACCTCGAAGCGCTAGAAGAGCAAGAAGTGTGGATGAAGACCTTGCAACTACTCAACCAGCAACGAAGCCAATTGGCGTTCATATTACAGTTTATTACGATAATGATAATAGTTTGACCTATACTGCTGGAGATACTTTGATTAGTGAGGAAGATATCTATAACGGAGTAGATGGTCGTGACGGTCGTGATGGTATTGATGGTAAATCAGCGATAATTGAAACAAAAGAAAACTCTGATGGAAGCCATACAATTATTATTACCAACCCAGATGGATCAAAACGTGAGATTGTAGTGAAAAATGGCCAAGACGGTAAATCTCCTACAATTGAAACGAAAGAGAATGTAGATGGAAGTCATACAATTGTCATTATAAATCCAGATGGAACAAAACAAGAAATCGTTGTGAAGAATGGTAAGGACGGTAAAGATGGTAAAGATGGACGTGATGGTAAGGATGGAACATGTAATTGTGCTGTGAATCCAACCCCTGTACAACCAGGAAATACTGGAACAACACCACCAGAACAACCGAAACCAGAATCAGGAAGAATTACACCACCATCAGACAAACCGGTTAAACCGGAATCGAAACCGGATCCGAAACCAGAAACAAATAAACCAAACACTCCGGGTTCAGGTACTCCAAATACCGGAACACCAGACACTCCAGGAGCAGGTACTTCAAATACAGGAACGTCAGAAACCGGCAAACCAAACACTCCAGGAGCAGGTACTCCAAATACAGGGAAGCCAGGAACGGACAAACCAGGAACAGGTGCACCAGAAACAGGCATCCCAAGTACAAATAATCAAACTGTACTTGATTCACATACCTCTGACACTGTAGAAATTCCAAACGCAGTTCCAGTAACATCTGAACCAAATACTCAAATCTCAGATAATGGAACTTCTGGAATGACGAATCATACAAGAGTAGCCTTACCGAATACGGGAAGTCAAACAAATGTCATTTCAATTCTTTTAGGAAGTGGAATCTTGCTTACTCTTTATGTAGCCAAAAGAAAAGAAGACTAGAAGCTAAATTTCGCTCTTAGTTTATCAAAAGCGAGAATAGAGTATAGAAGGTGCAAATCCCTCAGATGCTTACTTGCTTTTAATGGTTTAAGATAGTTAATTATGGTTGCCAGATTGTAGGTGTTCCATAATAGGAAAATTGTTATAAGAGCTAATCCTCCGATATGCTAGATGAAAGTAGTGTATCGGAGGATATTTTTAGCTTCTCCTTGCTGTACGCCTAGCTACCTTGTTTGCTCTTTGATTTTTATTGAGTATAAATTTTTCACGAGATGATGATGTGAGAAGTTTGCTATAAGTAAAAGCTTTTAGAACTCTGTTATCTAAAGTCTAAAAGATTAGAATTGTCAAAACAATCTGTCTAGGCTTGATTTTATCGCTTATTTACTATAAAATGAGAAGGAAAAACGTCAAACTTTTATATTGCAAATAGGAGAAAACATGACAAAAACATTAAAACGTCCTGAGGTTTTATCACCTGCAGGGACTTTAGAGAAGCTAAAAGTAGCTGTTCAGTATGGAGCAGATGCTGTCTTTATTGGCGGTCAGGCCTATGGTCTTCGTAGCCGTGCCGGAAACTTTACCTTTGAACAGATGGAAGAAGGTGTCCAGTTTGCGGCCAAGTATGGTGCTAAGGTTTATGTAGCTGCCAATATGGTTATGCATGAAGGAAATGAAGCTGGTGCTGGTGAGTGGTTTCGTAAACTGCGTGATATTGGGATTGCAGCAGTTATCGTGTCTGACCCAGCCTTGATTATGATTGCAGCAACAGAAGCACCAGGTCTTGAAATCCACCTTTCCACCCAAGCAAGTGCCACTAACTATGAAACCCTTGAGTTCTGGAAAGAACTGGGCTTGACTCGTGTCGTTTTAGCGCGTGAGGTTTCAATGGAAGAATTAGCTGAAATCCGCAAACGTACAGACGTTGAGATTGAAGCCTTCGTCCATGGAGCCATGTGTATTTCTTACTCTGGTCGTTGTACTCTTTCTAACCACATGAGTATGCGTGATGCCAACCGTGGTGGATGTTCTCAGTCTTGCCGTTGGAAATACGACCTTTACGATATGCCATTTGGGAAAGAACGCAAGAGTCTGAAAGGTGAGATTCCTGAAGAATTTCAATGTCAGCTGTTGACATGTCCATGATTGACCATATCCCAGATATGATTGAAAATGGTGTGGACAGTCTAAAAATCGAAGGACGTATGAAGTCTATTCACTATGTATCAACAGTAACTAACTGCTACAAGGCAGCTGTGGATGCTTATCTAGAAAGTCCAGAGAAGTTTGAAGCTATCAAGCAAGACTTGATTGATGAGATGTGGAAGGTTGCCCAACGTGAATTAGCAACAGGTTTCTACTACGGTACACCATCTGAAAATGAGCAGTTGTTTGGTGCTCGTCGTAAAATTCCTGAGTATAAGTTTGTCGCTGAAGTGGTTTCTTATGATGATGTGACACAAACAGCAACTATTCGTCAACGGAATGTCATCAATGAAGGCGACCAAGTTGAGTTTTATGGCCCGGGTTTCCGTCACTTTGAAACTTATATCGAAGATTTGCATGATGCCAAAGGCAATAAAATTGACCGCGCACCAAATCCAATGGAACTCTTGACAATCAAAGTCCCACAACCTGTTCAAGCTGGAGATATGGTTCGAGCTCTCAAAGAAGGTCTTATCAATCTTTATAAGGAAGATGGCACCAGCGTCACAGTTCGTGCTTAATAAACATGTAGGAAACGAAAGATTTCCCTTTAATTCTTCTTACTAAAAGAGCATTAGGTTCAAGAAAATATATTAATTTTCATCCGAGATTACATCTCGGATTTTTTCAATATTTTTCAGAAAGACCTAGATAATGGTCGGATTTATTACAAGTTTTTTTACAAAGTTTTCTATATAATAAGCTCAAAAATAGTAAAATTGTAAATAATTTTCATTAAACGCTTTCAATGTTAGTAAAAAGTTGACAAATCCAATTTTTAGGACTAAACTAAGTAAGTAAATTTTAATTAAAAGGAGAATTCGTCATGAATTTAACATTTTTCGGTCTATGTCTTGCCTGTATGGGTGTATCTCTTGGTGAGGGTATGTTGATGAATGGTTTGTTGAAATCAGTAGCTCGCCAACCAGATATTATCGCTGAGTTTCGTAGCTTGATGTTTTAGGGGTTGCCTTTATTGAAGGAACTTTCTTCGTAACTCTTGTCTTCTCATTTATTATTAAATAACGAAATATAAATTGGAGAAGGGAGAATGTTAGATGGAAGAAAGTATCAATCCAACCATCAATATTGGTCCTGTTACCTTTGATTTAACTTTGACAGCCTTGACTTTGCTGTCTGTGTTTCTGATTTTTGCATTTATCTATTGGGCAAGTCGTAATATGACCTTGAAACCCAAAGGTAAACAAAATGTACTAGAGTATCTCTATGATTTTGTAATTGGATTTACAGAACCTAACCTTGGTTCCCACTACATGAAAGATTACTCACTCTTTTACTTATGCTTATTTCTTTTTATGGTCATCGCCAATAATCTTGGTTTGATGGCTAAACTTCAAACAACAGATGGAACAAACCTTTGGACATCGCCAACTGCAAATCTTTCATTTGACCTTGTCTTGTCTTTCTGTATTATTGTGATGGCGCACATTGAGGGGATTCGTCGTCGTGGGATTAAACAATACCTAAAAGGTTTTGTAACTCCTGCATTTATGACACCGATGAATCTACTTGAAGAAGTCACGAATTTCCTTTCTCTTGCTTTGCGGATTTTTGGGAATATCTTTGCAGGTGAAGTAATGACAAGCTTGCTTCTCTTACTTTCACATCAGGCTATTTTTTGGTATCCAATCGCATTTGGAACAAACTTAGTTTGGACTGCATTTTCCGTGTTCATTTCTTGTGTACAGGCCTATGTCTTTACACTATTATCCTCTATGTACCTAGGAAATAAAATTAATGATGAAGAGTAGAAAGGAGTAACTGATGCACGTAACAGTAGGTGAATTAATTGGTAATTTTATTTTAATCGCTGGCTCTTTTATCCTTTTGCTAGTCTTGATTAAAAAATTTGCATGGTCTAATATTACAGGCATTTTCGAAGAAAGAGCTGAAAAAATTGCTTCAGATATTGACAGAGCTGAAGAAGCACGTCAAAAAGCAGAAGTATTGGCTCAAAAACGCGAAGATGAATTGGCTGGTAGCCGTAAAGAAGCTAAGACAATCATTGAGAATGCGAAAGAAACAGCTGAGAAAAGTAAGGCTAGTATTTTAGCAGATGCTAAACTAGAAGCAGGACGCTTAAAAGAAAAAGCAAACCAAGAAATTGCTCAAAACAAAGCTGAAGCTTTACAAAGCGTTAAGGGTGAGGTAGCAGATTTGACAATCAGCTTAGCTGGTAAAATCATCTCACAAAACCTTGACGGTCATGCCCATAAAGAACTCATTGATCAGTATATCGATCAGCTAGGAGAAGCTTAATGGACAAGAAAACAGTAAAGGTAATTGAAAAATACAGCATGCCTTTTGTCCAATTGGTACTTGAAAAAGGAGAAGAAGACCGTATCTTTTCAGACTTGACTCAAATCAAGCAAGTTGCTGAAGAAACAGGTTTACCTTCTTTTTAAAAAAAGTGGCAGTAGATGAGTCTGATAAGGAAAAAACAGTTGCTTTCTTCCAAGACTCTGTGTCACCTTTATTGCAAAACTTTATCCAGGTTCTTATCTACAATCACAGAGCAAATCTTTTTTATGATGTGCTTGTAGATTGCTTGAACCGACTTGAAAAAGAAACAAATCGATTTGAAGTGACGATTACTTCAGCTCATCCTCTAACTGATGAACAAAAGAGTCGCTTGCTCCCTTTGATTGAGAAAAAAATGTCTCTGAAAGTAAGGAGTGTAAAAGAACAAATCGATGAAAGTCTCATTGGTGGTTTTGTCATTTTTGCCAATCACAAGACAATTGATGTGAGTATTAAACAACAACTTAAAGTTGTTAAAGAAAATTTGAAATAGAAAGTGGTGTTCTTTTGGCAATTAACGCACAAGAAATCAGCGCTTTAATTAAGCAACAAATTGAAAATTTCAAACCCAATTTTGATGTGACTGAAACAGGTGTTGTAACCTATATCGGGGACGGTATCGCGCGTGCTCACGGTCTTGAAAATGCCATGAGTGGAGAGTTGTTGATTTTTGAAAACGGCTCTTATGGTATGGCTCAAAACTTGGAGTCAACAGACGTCGGTATTATCATCCTAGGTGACTTTACAGATATCCGTGAAGGCGATACAATCCGCCGTACAGGTAAAATCATGGAAGTCCCTGTAGGTGAAAGTCTGATTGGTCGTGTTGTGGACCCACTCGGTCGTCCAGTTGACGGTCTTGGAGAAATCCACACCGATAAAACTCGTCCAGTAGAAGCGCCAGCTCCTGGTGTTATGCAACGTAAGTCTGTATCAGAACCATTGCAAACTGGTTTGAAAGCTATTGACGCCCTTGTACCGATTGGTCGTGGTCAACGTGAGTTGATTATCGGTGACCGTCAGACAGGGGAAAACAACCATTGCGATTGATACAATCCTGAACCAAAAAGGTCAAGATATGATCTGTATCTACGTAGCGATTGGACAAAAAGAATCAACAGTTCGTACTCAAGTAGAAACACTTCGTCAGTACGGTGCCTTGGACTACACAATCGTTGTGACAGCCTCTGCTTCACAACCATCTCCATTACTTTTCCTAGCTCCTTATGCTGGGGTTGCCATGGCAGAAGAATTTATGTACCAGGGAAACATGTTTTGATTGTTTATGATGATCTTTCAAAACAAGCGGTAGCTTATCGTGAACTGTCTCTCTTGCTTCGTCGTCCTCCAGGTCGTGAAGCCTTCCCAGGGGATGTTTTCTATCTTCACAGCCGTTTGCTTGAGCGCTCAGCTAAAGTTTCTGATGAACTTGGTGGTGGATCAATTACAGCCCTACCATTTATCGAGACACAAGCAGGAGATATCTCTGCCTATATCGCAACCAACGTGATTTCTATCACTGACGGACAAATCTTCCTTGGCGATGGTCTCTTCAATGCAGGTATTCGTCCAGCCATCGATGCGGGTTCATCTGTATCACGTGTAGGTGGTTCTGCACAAATCAAAGCCATGAAAAAGGTTGCTGGTACACTTCGTATCGACCTTGCGTCATACCGTGAGTTGGAAGCCTTCACTAAGTTTGGTTCTGACTTGGACGCAGCAACACAGGCTAAGTTGAACCGTGGACGTCGTACCGTTGAGGTCTTGAAACAACCTGTTCACAAACCATTACCTGTTGAGAAACAAGTAACCATTCTTTATGCTTTGACACATGGTTTCTTGGATACTGTTCCAGTAGATGATATTGTTCGTTTCGAGGAAGAGTTCCATGCCTTCTTTGACGCTCAACATCCAGAGATTTTGGAAACCATTCGTGATACAAAAGACTTGCCAGAAGAAGCAGTCTTGGATGCTGCGATTACAGAGTTTCTCAATCAAACCAGCTTCCAATAAGAATAGAGGTGTCAGATGGCAGTATCTCTAAATGATATTAAAACAAAAATCGCCTCAACAAAAAATACGAGTCAAATCACTAATGCCATGCAAATGGTATCGGCTGCTAAGCTAGGTCGCTCTGAAGAAGCAGCTCGTAACTTCCAAGTTTATGCTCAGAAAGTGCGTAAACTTTTGACTGATATCCTTCATGGTAATGGAGCTGGTGGTTCAACCAATCCAATGTTGATTAGCCGTCCCGTGAAGAAGACAGGCTATATCGTCATTACTTCAGATCGCGGTTTGGTTGGAGGTTATAATTCTTCTATTCTGAAAGCCGTTATGGAGTTGAAGGAAGAATACCATCCAGACGGTAAAGGTTTTGAAATGATCTGTATCGGTGGAATGGGAGCTGATTTCTTTAAGGCTCGTGGTATTCAACCACTTTATGAATTACGTGGCTTGGCAGACCAACCTAGCTTTGATGAAGTTCGTAAGATTATTTCAAAAACTGTTGAAATGTACCAAAATGAACTCTTTGATGAGCTTATGTTTGCTACAACCACCATGTCAATACGCTAACCAGTCAAATGCGTGTGGAGCAAATGCTTCCGATTGTTGACTTGGATCCAAATGAAGCGGATGAAGACTACAGCTTGACTTTTGAATTAGAGACAAGCCGAGAAGAAATTTTGGAGCAATTGTTGCCTCAGTTTGCAGAAAGTATGATTTACGGGGCTATTATCGATGCCAAGACAGCTGAAAATGCTGCCGGTATGACAGCCATGCAAACAGCGACAGATAATGCTAAGAAAGTCATTAATGATTTGACAATTCAGTATAACCGTGCCAGACAGGCGGCGATTACACAAGAAATTACAGAAATTGTAGCAGGAGCTAGTGCCTTAGAATAGGCTCTAGTCCAGCTCGTATGAAAATGAACTTAGGACCTAGTTGAGCTAGGAACCGACAGTATCTTATATAGAATAGGAGAAGGAGATGAGTTCAGGTAAAATTGCTCAGGTTATCGGTCCCGTTGTAGACGTCTTGTTTGCAGCAGGGGAAAAACTTCCTGAGATTAACAATGCACTTGTCGTCTACAAAAATGACGAAAGAAAGACAAAAATCGTTCTTGAAGTAGCCTTGGAGTTGGGAGATGGTATGGTCCGTACTATCGCCATGGAATCAACAGATGGTTTGACTCGTGGAATGGAAGTATTGGACACAGGTCGTCCAATCTCTGTACCAGTAGGTAAAGAAACTTTGGGACGTGTCTTCAACGTTTTGGGAGATACCATTGACTTGGAAGCTCCTTTTACAGAAGACGCAGAGCGTCAGCCAATTCATAAAAAAGCTCCAACTTTTGATGAGTTGTCTACCTCTTCTGAAATCCTTGAAACAGGGATTAAGGTTATCGACCTTCTTGCCCCTTATCTAAAAGGTGGTAAAGTTGGACTTTTCGGTGGTGCCGGAGTTGGTAAAACTGTCTTGATTCAAGAATTGATTCACAACATTGCCCAAGAACACGGTGGTATTTCAGTATTTACTGGTGTTGGGGAACGTACTCGTGAGGGGAACGACCTTTACTGGGAAATGAAAGAATCAGGTGTTATCGAGAAAACAGCCATGGTATTTGGTCAGATGAATGAGCCACCAGGAGCACGTATGCGTGTTGCCCTTACTGGTTTGACAATCGCTGAATACTTCCGTGATGTAGAAGGCCAAGACGTGCTTCTCTTTATCGATAATATCTTCCGTTTCACTCAGGCTGGTTCGGAAGTATCTGCCCTTTTGGGTCGTATGCCATCAGCCGTTGGTTATCAACCAACCCTTGCTACGGAAATGGGTCAATTGCAAGAACGTATTACATCAACCAAGAAGGGTTCTGTAACCTCTATCCAGGCTATCTATGTGCCAGCGGATGACTATACTGACCCTGCGCCAGCAACAGCCTTCGCTCACTTGGATTCTACTACAAACTTGGAACGTAAGTTGGTACAATTGGGTATTTATCCAGCCGTTGACCCACTTGCTTCAAGTTCACGTGCTTTAGCACCTGAAATCGTTGGAGAAGAGCACTATGCAGTTGCTGCTGAAGTAAAACGTGTCCTTCAACGTTACCATGAGTTGCAAGATATCATTGCTATCCTTGGTATGGATGAGCTTTCTGATGAAGAAAGACCTTGGTTGCTCGTGCCCGTCGTATCCAGTTCTTCTTGTCACAAAACTTTAACGTTGCGGAACAATTTACTGGTCAGCCAGGTTCTTATGTTCCAGTTGCTGAAACTGTTCGTGGCTTTAAGGAAATCCTTGATGGTAAACATGACCACTTGCCAGAAGATGCCTTCCGTGGTGTAGGTTCTATCGAAGATGTGATTGCAAAAGCTGAAAAAATGGGATTTTAAGAGGTGATCTATGGCTCAGTTAACTGTCCAGATCGTGACACCAGATGGTCTCGTCTATGATCACCATGCCAGCTATGTATCGGTTCGAACTCTGGATGGTGAGATGGGGATCTTGCCACGACATGAAAATATGATTGCGGTTTTAGCAGTTGATGAAGTAAAGGTAAAGCGTATTGATGATGAAGATCACGTGAACTGGATTGCAGTAAACGGAGGCGTTATTGAAATTGCCAATAATACCATCACAATCGTTGCGGATTCTGCAGAACGTGCTCGTGATATCGATATCAGTCGTGCAGAACGTGCCAAACTTCGAGCAGAGCGTGAAATTGAAGAAGCACAAGATAAAAACTTGATTGACCAAGAACGTCGTGCTAAGATTGCACTGCAACGTGCCATTAACCGTATTAATGTCGGAAAAAGACTATAAGAAAAAAATGAACTTGAGTTACCAAGTTCATTTTTTATGTTTACTTAAGGGGCAAAACTGATGCAGACCGCTTCTGGGACATGGAAGTCATTAGAAAGTTCTGCTAGACGACCAGTTTCAGGATTGCGTTTAAAAACGGTTGCATTGTCAGAGTCTTGATGGACAGCAATGACAAATTCTTGGTCTGGTGTCAAATCAAAATCACGTGGAGTTTGACCATGTGTCGGAACGATTTCTAACAACTCTAAGCTACCGTCCGCAAGGATTGTATATACTGCGATAGAATCATGGCCACGGTTAGAAGCGTAGAGGTATTTACCATCTTTAGAGAGACGAATAGCAGCAGTACCATTAAAACCTTCGTAACCTTCTGGTAGAGTTGAAATAACTTGCATGCGTTCAAATTCGCCAACACCATCGTAGATTAGAACTTCAATAGTGCTATTGAGTTCACAAATGAGATAAGCGATTTTATAGTGGTTATGGAAAACGATATGGCGTGAGCCTGCTCCTGGCTGGCTATGATAGGTATAGAGCTTAGATAATTTTCCTTCTGAATCAAGATCATAAGTAATTACTTGGTCAGTACCCAAGTCGCAGGTCACTAGATAGTGGTCAGGTGTTAAATCTGTAAAGTGAACGTGGGGAGAAGCTTGATTTTCATGTGGACCTTTGCCACTGTGTTGATCCACATCACTAAGTAGAAGACTACCATCTTCCTGACGTTTATAAACAAGGACCTGTCCTTTATGGTAGTTGGCTGCATAGATCAAATCACGCTTTTCATCAACGGCAACATAACAGTGTGGGGCTCCTTCCTCAACGACATGATTTAATAAAGTCCCGTCAGTTTGATAGGCTGCAATTCCTCCCTTATCGTCTTGACTACCAACAGTGTATAAATGTTGGTGCTGGTCAAAGGCAAGGTAGGTTGGACTTGACTCAGTAGCAAAAAGTTCTAGATTTGAAAGCTGACCAGTTTCTGTATCAAAGTCTGCCTTGTAAATCCCTTGAGAAGTACGACGTGTATAAGTTCCAAAATAAACAGTTTCTTTCATAACTTTACCTCTATATAAAGATAAGACTATTATATCACAAAAATGCTAGTATGAAAAAATCAAGCTTAGCAAGTGCCTTGCCTAATTCTTTTCATGATAATATTAAGAATGTTTTCATTGAATTACTTAATAAAAGTGCTATAATAATCTTATACAAATTGCAAAGGAGTTTGTTTATGAAAAAACGTGTTTTCTTAGTAGCAGGAGTTGCTGTACTCTCAGCAGCGGTTCTAGAAGCGTGTTCATCTGGTAATGGTAATAAAGAAGCAACTAAACCAGCAACTAAACCAGTTACTTATGCCTATGTATTTTCATCAGATCCTACGACTCTGGATTATACCGTTTCTGGTAACAAGAGTACAAAACAGGTCACAGGGAACGTTATTGACGGTTTACTTGAAAATGACCAATATGGGAATCTGGTTCCATCAGTTGCAGAAGATTGGACTGTTTCCAAAGATGGTTTGACCTATACCTATAAAATCCGTCAGGGCGTCAAATGGTATACAAATGAGGGGGAAGAGTATGGTGAAGTCAAGGCTCAAGACTTTGTAACTGGTCTGAAACACGCAGCAGATAAGAAATCACAGGCTCTTTATCTCGTACAGGATTCTATCAAAGGATTGGATGACTATGTAAATGGGAAAACAACAGATTTTTCTAGTGTTGGGGTAAAAGCAACTGACGATTATACTGTTGTTTATACTTTGAACCATCCAGAATCTTTCTGGAATTCAAAAACAACAATGGGAGTCCTTGCACCAGTTAATGAAGACTTTTTAGCTTCTAAAGGAGATGACTTTGGTAAACCAACGGATGTAACGAGCATTCTATACAATGGGCCTTATCTCCTCAAAGGTCTTACATCTAAGTCTTCTATCGAAATGACCAAAAATCAAAACTACTGGGATAAACAAAATGTCTTTATTGATGATATCAAGTTCTCCTTCTTTGATGGTCAAGATGCAGATTCCCTAGGACGTGGTTTTGATGAGGGACATTATCCAGCTGCACCTCTCTTTAAAAACTCTGCCAATTATGAACGTCTAAAAGAAAAATACAAGGATAATATTGTATATGGTCAACAAAGAGGTGGCGTCTTCTATATGTCTACTAATATTGATCGTGTGTCATACAATCATACTGCTAAAACAAGTGATGCAGAGAAATCATCTACTAAGAAAGCCTTGTTAAACAAAGATTTCCGTCAAGCTTTGGCTTTTGCGGCAGATCGTAAAGCAGCTATTTCTCAAGTATTTGGTGATGAAGTAGGACCTCGTAAGTTACGTACAAGTTTCACTCCTCCAACATTTGTACAAGTAGGAGATCAAACATTTGGTCAAGTTACTAAGACAGAATTGGATAAATTGGATAATGTCTGGAAAGATGTCAGTCTTGATGATGCCCAAGATTCACTTCATAATGTAGACAAGGCTAAAGCTAAAGTTTGAAGTTGCTAAGAAAAACTCTTCAAGCTGATGGAGTACAGTTCCCAATTCATTTAGATTTGCCAATTTCTTCATCAAGTCCAGATTTTATTCGTCAGGTTCAGTCTTATAAACAATCCATTGAAGAAGCCTTGGGCTCTGAAAATGTAGTTGTTGATATTCAACAAGTTTCTGATGACGAATTGGGCAGTATGACTGTTCTAGCTACTTCCAATACCAATACCGACTGGGATATTAATGCAGTCAGTGGTTGGAGTCCGGATTATGCAGATCCATCAACTTATCTAGATGTATTTGATCCAACTTCAGGTCCAAGTCTCCTCAGCTCTCTTGGTGTAGCACCAGGGACAGACAATCCAGTCATTAAAACAGTTGGATTGGATAAATACAAAGAATTGATTGATGATGCAAATAGTGAGAAAACAGATCTTCAAAAACGTTATTCCAAATATGCTAAGGCTCAAGCTTGGTTGTCAGATAGTGCACTTGTTATTCCAGGATACTCTGACGGTGCTCAAATGCTAGTGACGAAAAATGTTCCTGGCAGCGGTGCAGGTGGCTGGGTAGGTGATAAGACCAATGAACATAGCTACAAGTATCTGAAAATACAAGATAAGATTGTCACTTCTAAAGAAATGGATGAGTTCCGCAAGAAATTTGCTGATGAAAAAGCCAAATCAAATGCTGATTATCAGAAGAACTTAGACCGTCATATTCAAGACTAATCAAATCTCCTCTTTTGAGGGGATTTTTTATGTCGCTGTCTCTATGTAAGCACTTTAAAAAAGAGTTATTTTGGTCTAAAAATGGTATAATGAAAGGACGACAGAAAGGAAGTATTTATGGAACAAAAAGAGAAACATTTTAGCCTGTCTTGGTTTTTCAAGTGGTTTTTGGATAACAAGGCCATTACGGTATTTTTGGTAACCTTATTATTGGGACTGAATCTTTTTATTTTAAGTAAGATTAGTTTTTTATTTTCACCTGTTTTAGACTTTTTAGCAGTCGTGATGTTGCCAGTTATTCTATCTGGTTTGCTATATTATTTATTAAATCCTATTGTTGATTGGATGGAGAAGCATAAGGTTAATCGTGTTATAGCTATCACTATTGTCTTTGTCATCATCGCTCTCTTTATCATTTGGGGCTTGGCAGTAGCCATTCCAAATCTGCAACGTCAAGTTTTAACATTTGCAAGAAATGTACCAATCTATCTTGAAGATGCTGACAGGGTTATTGACGATTTGGTAACTAAGCGTTTACCAGATGATTTCAGGCCTCAGTTAGAGCAAGTTTTGACAAACTTCTCTAGTCAGGCTACAGTTTGGGCAAGTAAGGTTTCATCTCAGGCAGTCAACTGGGTGAGTGCCTTTATTAGCGGGGCCTCTCAAGTAATTGTTGCCTTGATCATCGTTCCTTTCATGCTCTTTTATCTCTTGCGTGATGGGAAAGGCTTGCGTCACTATTTGACCCAATTCATGCCAACCAAATTGAAAGAACCTGTCGGACAAGTTTTATCAGATGTGAATCAACAGTTGTCTAACTATGTTCGAGGGCAAGTGACAGTAGCTATTATTGTAGCAGTAATGTTTATTGTCTTCTTCAAGATTATCGGTCTACGTTATGCAGTTACGCTGGGTGTTACTGCTGGTATTTTAAATCTGGTTCCTTATTTGGGTAGCTTCTTAGCCATGCTTCCTGCCTTAGTATTGGGCTTGATTGCTGGGCCAGTCATGCTGTTGAAAGTGGTGATTGTCTTTATCGTAGAACAAACAATCGAAGGCCGTTTTGTCTCTCCATTGATTTTGGGAAGTCAATTGAATATCCATCCCATTAATGTTCTCTTTGTTTTGTTAACTTCAGGATCCATGTTTGGCATCTGGGGAGTCTTGCTCGGTATTCCGGTTTATGCCTCTGCTAAAGTTGTCATTTCAGCGATTTTTGAATGGTATAAGGTAGTTAGTGGCCTATATGAACTAGAGGGAGAGGAAGCCAAGAGTGAACAATAGTCAACAGATGTTACAGGCTTTGGAGGAGCAAGATTTAACCAAGGCTGAGCATTATTTCGTCAAAGCTTTAGAAAATGATCCAAGTGACCTTCTGTATGAGTTAGCTACTTATCTTGAAGGAATTGGTTTCTATCCTCAGGCCAAGGAAATTTACCTGAAAATCGTAGAGGATTTTCCAGAGGTTAATCTTAATCTAGCAGCTATTGCTAGCGAGGATGGTCAAATCGAGGAAGCATTTGCCTATCTTGAGGAAATCCAAGCTGACAGTGATTGGTATGTTTCAGCTTTGGCACTTAAAGCAGACCTTTACCAGCTGGAAGGTTTGACAGATGTGGCGCGTGAGAAATTATTGGAGGCCTTGACTTACTCAGAAGATCCTCTCTTGATATTAGGATTAGCAGAGTTGGATAGTGAGTTGGAAAATTACCAAGAGGCTATTCAAGGCTATGCTCAGTTAGATAATCGCTCGATTTATGAGCAAACAGGCATTTCTACCTATCAACGGATTGGCTTTGCCTATGCCCAGTTAGGGAAATTTGAAACGGCCACAGAGTTTTTAGAAAAAGCCCTGGAGTTAGAATACGATGACCTAACGGCTTTTGAGTTGGCCAGTCTTTACTTTGATCAAGAAGAATACCAAAAAGCTGTCCTCTACTTTAAGCAGATCGATACCATTTCTCCTGACTTTGAAGGCTATGAATATGGTTATAGCCAGGCCTTACATAAGGAACATCAAGTTCAAGAAGCCCTGCGTATCGCTAAGCAAGGGTTAGAGAAAAATCCCTTTGAAACTCGTCTCTTACTGGCTGCTTCACAATTTTCTTATGAATTGCATGATGCTAGTGGAGCAGAGAACTACCTCCTTACTGCTAAAGAAGATGCTGAGGATACGGAAGAAATCTTACTCCGTCTAGCAACTATTTATCTGGAGCAGGAGCGTTATGAGGATATTCTAGACTTGCAAAGTGAGGAGCCAGAAAATCTCTTGACCAAGTGGATGATTGCTCGTTCCTATCAAGAAATGGACGATTTGGATACTGCCTATGAGCTTTACCAAGAGTTGGCAGGAGATTTAAAGGACAATCCAGAGTTTCTGGAACACTATATCTATCTCTTGCGTGAATTGGGCTACTTTGAGGAAGCAAAAGTCAATGCCCAAGCTTACTTAAAACTAGTTCCAGATGATGTGCAAATGCAAGAATTGTTTGAGAGATTGTAAGGATATCTTTTTAAAACTGTATCTTATCATTTTTGATAGATATAGTTTTTCTTTTTAAAGAGAATTTTTTTACAAAAAAATTCTTGGTTATTTTGTTTATTTATGCTATAATAGGAGCAATTATTTTTAGGAGGTGTCAGTATGTCTTATTTGTTTGAGATATTACCGAGTTTATTGAGTGGTGCAAGCATGACTTTACAGGTTTTTGTGCTGGTCTTGATTTTTTCTATTCCCTTGGGCGTTTTGATTGCCTTTGCCTTGCAAGTCCACTGGAAGCCCCTCCATTATCTGATTAACATTTACATCTGGATTATGCGGGGCACCCCCCTTGCTCTTGCAATTGATTTTTATTTATTATGTGCTCCCGAGTATTGGGATTCGTTTGGATCGCCTTCCTGCTGCCATTATTGCCTTTGTTCTCAACTATGCGGCTTACTTTGCAGAAATTTTCCGTGGGGGAATTGACACTATTCCAAGAGGACAGTATGAGGCTGCCAAGGTCTTGAAGTTTAGCCCTTTTGACACAGTGCGCTATATTATCTTGCCCCAAGTGACCAAGATCGTTCTTCCTAGTGTCTTTAACGAAGTTATGAGTTTGGTCAAGGATACCTCTCTGGTTTATGCTCTAGGCATTTCAGACCTTATCTTGGCGAGTCGAACAGCTGCCAACCGTGACGCCAGTCTGGTTCCTATGTTCTTGGCAGGAGCCATTTACTTGATTTTGATTGGGATTGTGACAATTATTTCCAAAAAAGTTGAGAAGAAGTACAGTTATTATAGATAGGAGGCTGCCATGTTAGAATTACGAAATATCAATAAGGGATTTGGTGAAAAGCAAATTTTGTCCAATTTCAGTTTAAGAATTCCTGAAAAGCAAATCCTAGCTATCGTTGGACCTTCTGGTGGAGGTAAGACAACCCTCTTACGCATGCTTGCGGGTCTTGAAACCATTGATTCAGGGCAAATCTTTTATAATGGAGAACCTTTAGAATTGGATGAATTGCAGAAGCGAAATCTACTAGGATTTGTATTCCAAGATTTTCAACTTTTCCCTCATTTATCAGTTCTAGACAATTTGACCTTATCTCCTGTGAAAACCATGGGAATGAAGCAGGAAGAGGCTGAGCAGAAGGCGCGAGTTCTCTTGGAGCAATTGGGACTGGCAGGGCACACAGACGCCTATCCATTCTCATTATCAGGTGGGCAAAGCAACGGGTGGCCTTGGCGCGTGCTATGATGATTGATCCAGAAATCATTGGCTACGATGAACCAACTTCTGCCCTAGATCCAGAATTGCGCTTGGAAGTGGAAAAATTGATCTTGCAAAATAGGGAACTTGGCATGACCCAGATTGTGGTTACCCACGATTTACAGTTTGCTGAAAATATCGCAGATCAGATTCTCAAGGTTGAGCCCAAGTAGGAGGTGCCAATGACTAATAAGAAAATTGCTTTAGTGTTGGTTTCGCTCCTGACTCTTTTTTTAACAGCTTGTACTCAGAAGGCTAGTGATCCAAAGCAGGATAACTGGGATAAATATCAAGAGCAGGGGACCATTACTATTGGTTTTGACAATACTTTTGTACCTATGGGATTTGAAGAAAAGAATGGACAGTATACAGGCTTTGATATTGATTTGGCACAAGCTGTCTCTGAAAAATTAGGTTTTAAAGTTCAATTTCAGCCAATTGACTGGGATATGAAGGAGACAGAACTGCAAAATGGAACTATTGATGCCATCTGGAATGGCTATTCTGCGACTGATGAACGCCGAGAGAAAGTTGCTTTTAGCATTCCATATATGGAAAATCAGCAAGTTCTGGTTTCGAAGAAAAGCCAGCAGATTCATTCAGTAGAGGATATGAAGGATAAGACCTTGGGAGCCCAAGCCGGTTCCTCTGGTTATTTAGACTTTGAAGCCCAGCCAGATTTACTGAAAAATCGTGTCAAAGACCAGAAGGCCAATCAGTACCAGAGTTTTAATGAGGCCTTGATTGATTTGAAGAATGATCGAATTGATGCCTTGTTGATTGACCGAGTGTATGCTAATTACTATCTTCAGTCTGAGGGGATATTAAATGACTATAATGTCTTTTCAGCTGGATTTGAGAGTGAATCTTTTGCGGTCGGAGTTAGACCAGCAGACAAGAGATTGCTGCAAGCTTTAAACCAAGCCTTTATTGAACTATACCAAGAAGGAAAGTTCCAGGAAATCAGCCAAAAATGGTTTGGAGAAGATGTAGCAACTAAAGAAGTGAAAAGTAGAGATTGAGTTTTTCCTCAGTCTCTTTTTGCATCAAAAAACCTCTGGCAAGAGCCAGAGGATAAGTGCTTATTTCATTGTTGGGAAGAGCAATACATCACGGATAGTGGTTGTATCAGTGAGGAGCATGCAGAGACGGTCGATACCGATTCCCAAACCACCTGTTGGTGGCATACCATATTCAAGGGCTTCGATGTAGTCGTAGTCGATACCTGTTGCTTCATCGTCACCAAGTTCTTTGGCTTTAGCTTGGGCTTCAAAACGGCTAAGTTGGTCGATTGGGTCGTTGAGCTCAGTAAAGGCATTACCGTACTCCTTAGTCATGATGAAGAGCTCGAAACGGTCAGTAAAGCGTTCGTCTTCAGGATTCTTCTTAGCCAGTGGAGATACAGCTACTGGATGGCCATAGACAAAGGTTGGTTGGATCAAGGTTTCTTCAACAAACTCTTCAAAGAAGGCATTGATAATGTGACCAACCTCAGTGTAGTGTTTCTCAACTGGAACTTTCTTCTCAGCAGCGATAGCTTTAGCCTCTTCCAAAGTCATGTCTTTCCAGAAATCGACACCAGTAATTTCTTTGATAGCATCCACCATGTGAACACGCTTAAATGGCTCGTTAATCTTGATTTCAGTACCTTGATAGTTAACTGGACCATCGCCTTTGACTGATTTAGCAGCATGTTGGATAATGCCTTCCGTCAAGTCCATGATGTCTTGGAAGTCAGCATAAGCTTGGTAAACTTCGATAGAAGTGAACTCAGGGTTGTGAGTAGCATCCATTCCTTCATTACGGAAGATACGGCCAATTTCATAGACACGCTCCATACCACCTACGATAAGGCGTTTTAAGTGAAGCTCAGTCGCGATACGAAGTACCATGTCAATGTTTTGGGCATTGTGGTGGGTGATAAATGGACGGGCAGAAGCACCACCAGCTTCGTTGTGAAGAACAGGTGTTTCCACTTCAAGGAAACCTTTTTGGTCAAGGTAACGACGGATTTCAGAGATGATTTTGAACGAGTGACAAAGCGTTCAAAGCTTTCACGGTTAGAAATCAAGTCAAGGTAACGTTTACGGTAAATTGTTTCAACGTCTGTCAAACCGTGGAATTTCTCAGGAAGTGGGCGAAGTGCTTTAGACAAGTGTGTAATGTGAGTCGCCTTGATAGAGAGTTCTCCCATATCCGTACGCATCACTTCACCTTCGACACCAAGGAAGTCACCAAGGTCTGCTTTTTTGAAGATTTCGTAGTTTTCTTCACCGACAGCATCCTTGCGAACGTAGATCTGGATTTGACCTTCACGGTCTTGAAGGTGGGCAAATCCTACTTTACCTTTACCACGTTTAGTTACCAAGCGTCCTGCGATAGTAGCTGTTTCGTTTTTATCGTGTAATTGTTCTTTATCGAGGTCAGCAAATTTATCTTTTAATTCTTGTGAATTTGCAGTGCGTTCAAAGCGTTTTCCGAAAGGATCGATTCCTTGTTCACGGAGTGCAGCCATTTTTTCACGGCGAACGATCTGCTGGTCATTTAGTTCTTCCATATGTTCTGTTGACATGGGATCCTCCTAGTTTTACTCAAAATTGAATACGATGAGTCATTTTTTGCGATACTCCCATTTTATCATAAATAAGCAAGAAATTCACGGATAATCTTTCAAAACTAAAAAGAACTTGACGCTAAAATCAAGTTCTGTTATTGATAGGAAGTATCATTCCAAGTATCGAGAGAGTAAATGTTTCAAAATCATGGGTTTCTAGAATGGTTAGGCTGGCATTTGCTAGACCTCCATCTTTACGAAGAAGTGGTTCTTTATATCCTAGAAGAGTACGAAGACTGGCAGTAAGATTAGCACCGTGACCGACAATTAGAATACGCTCAGCTGGACTATCTTTTAATGATTTGATAAATTGGATGGTCCGTTGAGTGGTGCTGTAGAGGGATTCGGCTCCAAACATTTGAGTGTCAAATTGAGCAAGATTAGATCGGAAAGCTTTGATTTGTTGCGGGTAAATAGCTTCCAAGGTTGCGATTTTCAAACCTTCCAACTTCCCCAGTTGCCATTCACGGAGATTAGGAACACTTTCTAAAGGACAGGGCGTCTTGAGTTGACTTTGGATAATTTCAGCAGATTTGACCGCTCGAGGTAAATCACTTGAATAAATCTGATCGAAAGGAACATCCTTGAGATACTGGCCTAGTCGTTTTAGGGTTTCAATGGATTCAGGAAGAAGGGGAGAATCTCCACTAGCACCTTGAAAGCGTCCTTCTTGGTTCCAGACTGTACGACCGTGTCGGACAAAGTAGAGTTTCATTACTTGCTGTCCTCCAAGATATCTGCAAAGTCGGCCTTTACAAAGCTGGCCAATTCTTGTGGCGCGACGATAATGCTGTGACCAACTTCTCCAGCAGAGACAATCATTTGATCCAAGTCTAGGGCGATTTTATCGATAAAAATGGGATAATTGTGTTTCTGACGAATTCCGACAGGATTATTGGCTCCATGAATGTAACCAGTTGTTTTTCCAAGTCCTTTTGTGGAATCATGCTCACTTTTTTTGTTGCCAGAAATTTTTGGCTAGTTTCTTTTTCAGACAAGTGTTGGGTGATAGGGACAATTCCGATAATCGGTCCTGTTTTATCTCCCAAAAGCGCCAAGGTTTTTGGAAAATCTGATCTCGTTCATAACCTTGAGGCAGCTCTCCTTCCAGGGCATTGATTTGAATCCCCTGATGTGGGATACCTGCTTTAGACAGGATTTGTTCCACCAATGTTTTTTTGATTTTAACTTTTTTTGCCATTATTTATACTTATCCTCCAATTGGCTCATCCAAATACCAAGCCAGATTCCCAGTGCAAAAAGAAGGCGATGATAACATACCCAACAAGTGAAAGACCTGTGTATTGGATACTTTCAGCGTTTCCTGCATTTGGAATTAAGATCAAAAGGGTACTTGAAAGGACGATACCGATGATGAAATGATAGACGCGTGAGTGGTAGTTGTTTAAGGCATAATCCATCAATTTTGAAAAAATGATGAGAGTTGCACCTGCCCCGATTCCAATCGGGAAGAAGGTTCCCAAGAGGTCAAAGGTTTTAAAACCAGTCAACATAGGAGCATAGAGACCCAAAATCAAAAGTAGATTTGATGGACTGAGGCCAGGAACTAATACGCCAAGAGCCAGCAATGCACCAGCTAGGACGAAATTAAGAAAGCTGGCACTCAAGGTTCCAACGACAAAATTTAAGGCATAGAGTCCTAATCCAGAAATGATAAAGGTTGCCCAGAACCAAGCTAAATCAATCTTGTCTCGGTCAGATTCTCGAGTTGATTCTTTTAGTAGGCTAGGAACAGTACCAATGATGGCACCCGCAAAGCTCCATAAGACAAAGACCTGATAATTTTCAAGCAGGTATTCAATCGGGTAGGAAAATAATCCGATTCCCAGAAGCATACCAATGGCAACTGGAATAAAGTACAAAACATTTTCTTTAAAGTCCTTAAAGGGGTGGGCCAGAAAGCCAATCATCCGTTCGTAAATTCCTAAGATTGCTGCTAGAACCCCTCCGGAAATTCCCGGTAGGATAAATCCAAGAGCAATCACAATCCCTTTAATAACGCGTGCTAACCATGAGAGCATATAGTTCCTCCAACTATTTCTATTTCAAAAAATCCTTACTATATTGTATCACAATCAGACACAAAAAGAAAAAGCAAATGATAAACAAATGCTTTTAAGGTTTTAAAAAGAGTTTTCGAAAGGTTTCTTCTTTATTTTTTAAGGGAGAGATGACGTTGATATCCAAATCGTGGTCAAAGCCAGCAATTTTCCCTTTAGATGTGTATTGGTGAATATCATAATCTAAGTCCGTATTAGGTTTGCTTTCGAAAAATCCAGTATTTGAACCATAGGAAGGAATCCAAACAGACGTAAACTTGTCTGTATCAATACTGTGTTCTTCCATGAAGTAGACCCCAACGTAGATTCCGATATTTTTTGCACCTAGCGATTCTAGTTTTGCACGAAAGGCTTCAACACCTTCGTTCATATTGGACATGGTTTTGTCTTCCACATCTAGCCAATAGTAACTAGGGCTGTATGGTGAAGAGGCGTTATAAAAAACTTCAGCGGCTTTTTCCATTTCTTGGACACTTTTTCCAGCTAAATAAGCATAGACACCAACTGGGACATTTCGTTTTTGAAACTCCGTGATATGGGTTTTAAAGGCCTTATCTACCCCATTAACAAAGGCAGCATCGTTCTCTTTGGACGTTTGAGCGCCACTATGGACGCGAACAATAGCTCCAGAAATGTTTTGGGACAGAGTATCGTAATTAATTTCCTCAGGACGCTGCCAACCAGAAACATCAATTACCGGTTTATCTATATTGTGTAGCGCTTGTGTTTCTACTTGCGCGATATTTGACTTTGTTTTTACAGGATGGACCTCAAAACGAGGGCGATTCAGGATTAAAATGAAAATCATAATCCCAAAAAAACCAAATAAAATAAGCGGATTAATTTTCTTTCTCATATCTCATAATTTTACCTTAAAAAAATGAAAAAAATCAAAAATACTCAAAAAAATAGGTTAAGGAAAGGACTTTAGAGTATTTTTTCATTCAAGAGCGCGGAATGATTTGAAATATGGTATAATAAAAGGGAATTTCTAGAGAAAAGAGAAGATTATGTCAAATTATGCCATTATTTTAGCAGCGGGTAAAGGGACTCGCATGAAATCTGATTTGCCAAAAGTGTTGCACAAGGTTGCGGGTATTTCTATGTTGGAACATGTTTTCCGTAGTGTGGGAGCTATCCAACCTGAAAAGACAGTAACCGTTGTAGGACACAAGGCGGAATTGGTTGAAGAGGTCTTGGCTGGACAGACAGAATTTGTGACTCAATCTGAACAGTTAGGGACTGGCCATGCAGTTATGATGACAGAGCCTATCTTAGAAGGTTTGGCAGGTCACACCTTGGTCATTGCAGGGGATACTCCTTTAATCACAGGTGAAAGCTTGAAAAACTTGATTGATTTCCACATCAATCATAAAAATGTGGCTACTATCTTGACTGCTGAAACAGATAATCCTTTTGGCTATGGACGAATTGTTCGTAATGACAATGCTGAAGTTCTTCGCATTGTTGAGCAGAAGGATGCTACAGATTTTGAAAAACAAATCAAGGAAATCAACACTGGAACTTACGTTTTTGACAACGAGCGTTTATTTGAGGCTTTGAAAAATATCAATACCAATAACGCTCAAGGTGAATACTATATCACAGATGTCATTGGGATTTTCCGTGAGGCTGGTGAAAAAGTCGGCGCTTATACTTTGAAAGATTTTGATGAAAGTCTTGGGGTAAATGACCGTGTGGCACTTGCGACAGCTGAGTCGGTTATGCGTCGTCGCATCAATCATAAACACATGGTCAACGGTGTTAGCTTTGTCAATCCAGAGGCAACTTATATCGATATTGATGTTGAGATTGCGCCTGAAGTTCAAATCGAAGCCAATGTTACCTTGAAGGGGCAAACGAAAATTGGTGCTGAGACTGTTTTGACAAATGGTACATATGTAGTGGACAGCACTATTGGAGCAGGAGCTGTCATTACCAACTCTATGATTGAAGAAAGTACTGTTGCTGACGGAGTGACAGTCGGTCCTTACGCCCACATTCGTCCAGGTTCAAGTCTAGCTGCCCAAGCACATATTGGAAACTTTGTTGAGGTGAAAGGGTCTTCAATCGGCGAGAATACCAAGGCTGGTCATTTGACTTATATCGGAAACTGTGAAGTGGGTAGCCATGTTAATTTCGGAGCAGGAACCATTACAGTCAACTATGATGGTAAAAACAAATATAAGACAGTCATTGGCAACAATGTCTTTGTGGGTTCAAATTCAACCATTATTGCGCCAGTAGAACTTGGTGACAATTCCCTCGTTGGTGCTGGTTCAACTATTACCAAAGACGTGCCGGCAGATGCTATTGCTATTGGCCGCGGTCGTCAGGTCAACAAAGACGAATATGCAACTCGCCTTCCTCATCATCCTAATAATCAGTAGGAGTCTATCATGGAATTTGAAGAAAAAACGCTTAGCCGTAAAGAAATCTATCAAGGGCCAATTTTTAAACTGGTCCAAGATCAGGTTGAATTACCAGAAGGCAAGGGAACTGCCCAACGGGATTTGATTTTCCACAATGGAGCTGTCTGTGTTTTAGCAGTAACGGACGAGCAAAAACTTATCTTGGTCAAGCAGTACCGCAAAGCTATCGAGGCTGTCTCTTACGAAATTCCAGCCGGAAAATTAGAAGTAGGAGAAAATACAGACCCTGTCGCAGCAGCACTGCGTGAATTAGAGGAAGAAACAGCCTATACAGGGAAATTAGAACTCTTGTACGATTTTTATTCAGCTATTGGCTTTTGTAATGAGAAGTTAAAACTATACCTAGCTAGCGATTTGACAAAGGTGGAAAATCCGCGCCCGCAGGACGAGGATGAGACCTTGGAAGTCCTTGAAGTGAGCTTAGAAGAAGCCAAGGAATTGATCCAATCAGGTCATATCTGTGATGCCAAGACAATTATGGCTGTTCAGTATTGGGAATTGCACAAAAAATAGAGGAGGTCAGTATGAGTAAACCTTTATTAACGGATGAAATGATTGAAAGAGCTAATAGAGGCGAAAAAATTTCAGGTCCCCCTTTGCTAGATGATGAGGAGACTAAGATTTTACCAACCTCTTCTTCCCGTTTTGGTTATGCCAATCCTAAGGATCATGGTTTTAGCCAGGAAACCTTGAAGATTCAGGTCGAACCGTCTATTCATAAAAGCCGTCGCATTGAAAATACCAAGAGAAATGTCTTCAATTCTAAGTTGAATAAGATTTTATTTGCAGTCATCTTTCTCTTGATTTTGCTTATCTTAGCAATGAAACTTTTGTAATAGAAAAGGAATTGAAATGAAAATAGGAATTATTGCGGCTATGCCAGAAGAACTGGCTTATCTGGTCCAGCATTTAGACAATGCCCAGGAGCAAGTTGTTTTGGGGAATACCTATCACACAGGAATCATTGCCTCTCATGAAGTCGTTCTTGTAGAAAGTGGAATTGGTAAGGTCATGTCTGCTATGAGTGTGGCGATTTTGGCTGATCATTTCCAAGTGGATGCTCTTATCAATACGGGCTCAGCTGGGGCAGTAGCAGAGGGTATCGCTGTTGGGGATGTTGTGATTGCTGACAAATTAGCCTATCATGATGTGGATGTCACAGCTTTTGGCTATGCTTATGGACAAATGGCGCAACAACCGCTTTATTTCGAATCAGATAAAACTTTTATTGCTCAAATCCAAGAGAGTTTATCTCAATTGGACCAGAACTGGCATCTTGGTTTGATTGCTACAGGAGATAGTTTTGTTGCAGGAAATGATAAGATAGAAGCGATTAAGTCCCATTTCCCAGAAGTTTTAGCTGTTGAGATGGAGGGGGCAGCTATTGCTCAGGCAGCGCATGCCCTTAATCTTCCAGTCTTAGTCATCCGAGCTATGAGTGACAATGCTAATCACGAGGCCTCTATCTCATTTGATGAGTTTATTATCGAAGCTGGACGTCGCTCTGCCCAAGTCTTATTAGCCTTTTTGAAGGCTTTAGATTAAGCGAAAATTTGACAGTTTTTCTAGCTTATGATAAGATTTAAGTAAAGAAAAGCTAGAAAACGTTTCAGAGGATATTATGAGTATTGAAATGACCGTCAGTGAGATTGCAGAGGTCTTAGGATTATCTCGCCAAGCAATCAATAACCGTGTCAAAGAATTACCAGAAGAAGACACAGATAAAAATGACAAAGGGGTAACAGTCGTTACCAGAAGTGGCTTGATTAAGCTAGAAGAAATCTATAAAAAAACGATTTTTGAAGATGAGCCTGTCAGTGAAGATGTCAAGCAACGTGAACTGATGGAGATTCTGGTTGATGAGAAGAATGCAGAAATTCTTCGTCTCTATGAACAATTAAAAGCCAAGGATCGTCAGTTATCAGAAAAAGACGAGCAGATGCGTATCAAAGACCGTCAGATTGCTGAGAAAGACAAACAACTCGATCAGCAGCAACAATTGACCCTTCAAGCCATGAAGGATCAAGAAAATCTTAAGCTAGAGCTGGACCAAGCAAAAGAAGAAGTCCAATCAACTAAGAAAGGCTTTTTTGCTCGTTTATTTGGAGGATAATCAAGGAGCTGTTTAGGTTAAATGCTAACCTGATGGCTTCTTTTGTTTCTAAATAGTATAGTTGCTCAATTAATACTCAATGAAAATCAAAGAGCAAACTAGGAAGCTAGCCGCAGGCTGCTCAAAGCACTGCTTTGAGGTTATAGATAAGACTGACGAAGTCAGCTCAAAACATGTTTTTGAGGTTGCGGATAAAACTGACGAAGTCAGTAACTATATCTACGGCAAGGCGAAGCTGACGCGGTTTGAAGAGATTTTTGAAGAGTATAAAATAACAGTATAGGAGAGGTAGAAAATGGAACGATTAGAAGATTACATTGCTTTTGACTTAGAATTTAATCAGCACGAAGGACAAACACACTTGATTCAAGTATCGGCAGTGCGTTTTAGAGATGGTCAGGAAATCGACGCCTATGATTCCTATGTCCATACTAGTGTGCCTCTAAAGAGTTTTATCAATGGTTTGACAGGGATTACAGCTGAGACCTTAAAAGATGCTCCCCCAGTGGAGGAAGTTATCAAAGATTTCCAAGAGTTTGTGGGTTCTTTACCCATGGTAGGCTACAATGCTGCTAAAAGTGATTTGCCTATTCTAGCAGAGCATGGTTTAGATTACAGCCAGCAGTACAAGGTGGATCTGTATGATGAAGCTTTTGAACGTCGCAGTTCGGATTTACATGGTATTGCCAATCTCAAATTGCAAACTGTTGCCTCATTTCTTGGATTTCAAGGTCAGTCCCATAATAGCTTAGAGGATGCTCGGATGACGGCGCGTGTTTACGAGTCCTTCTTAGAGTCGGATCAAGCTAGAGAATTGTTAGAGACAGAAAGTAGCTTATCAAACAATCCTTTGGTGGCTTGGACTTGTCTCAATTATTTGACTAGGAGTGTCTATGAAACCTGAAAAACCTAAAAATCTAGGTTTTAGGAAAATCTACTTTAATCTAGATAAAATTCTCTTTCTCTTTTTCTTGATATTCATGATGATTGAGTTTGTCTGGTTACCATTTAATTCTTGGATTGCTGGACTTTTGCTCCGTCAGACAGGTTATCTCTTTCTTTCCTACAATAATATTTTTGCTATTATAAAGGGTTCTCCCTTTGTTAGTCTTGCTTTATTTATTTTGGTAATCGTTAATTTACTGGTCGCCTATTACCAGATAGGACTTCTCTTTATCGGAGCTCGCCACCTCCTCTATCATGAAAAGAGAACCCTACTGGAGTACAGTCGCAAGGTTTTTCGTCAAAGTTTCTTATTTATGAGACAAGTGACGATTTCCAAAATGGCCTTTATTTTCTTTTATGTCATGATGCTCTTTCCATTGATTCGAAAGATTTTAAAGATTTATTATCTCAATAAAATCGTGATTCCGGAATTCATAGTAGCCTATGTAGAAGACAAGTATTGGCTAGTAGGTATAGTGGTTACTATTCTGGCTTTACTTCTATTTTACATTTCAGTTCGTTTCATGTTTGCCCTACCTCAGCTTTTATTTGAGAAGAAAACAGTCAAAGAAGCAGTTAGATACAGTCTAGTGAAGACAAGAAAGCAATCTTGGTTTTATATTTGGAACTTGCTCTGGATTATCGTCAAAACGTATCTATTTTTCATTCTTCTCCTCATTCCAATCTTGGCAAGTCAGGTACTGATGGATGGTCTGACCCATAAGGAATCTCTTGTATTAGGAATCATTAATTTTGTCTTGATTAAGAATTTCCACTATATGGCCTTGACTTACTTTCTCATTAAGTTTGTTTCCTTCTTAACGGGAGAAGAACTAGAAATCACACCAAGGAGAAAGAAAGACCACTGGATGAGATGGGGAGTGATGGGCTGTGCTTGTATCTTTTTCGCTCTTGAGGGTTATGTTTATTTAGAAGCTCCAGTTTCACATAAACCTTTAATTATCTCTCATCGCGGTGTTTCAGATAAAAATGGTGTTCAAAATACCGTCCAATCACTAGAAAAAACCGCTCAGTTATCTCCAGATTTCGTTGAGACAGATGTTCAGGAAACAAAAGATGGCCAGTTTGTCATGATGCATGATGCAAATATCAAGCATCTGACAGGAGTTAATGCCAATCCTCAGGATTTAACTTTGGAAGAATTAACTAAACTTGATATTTCAGAAAATGGTTATCATAGCAAGGTATCTAGTTTTGATGACTATCTCAATAAAGCCAATGAATTACATCAAAAACTCCTCATTGAAATTAAAACCAGTCGAAAAGATAGCCCAGATATGATGAAACGTTTTATGGAAAAATATGGAACGATTCTTAAGCAGAATGGTCACCAAATGCAATCCTTGGACTACCATGTGATTGACCAGGTTTTAGCCTACGATTCGCAAATTCCAGTTTATTTCATCCTGCCTTACAATAGTATCTTCCCAAGAACTAAGGCTACAGGTTATACCATGGAGTATTCAACTTTAGATGAAAATTTTGTCAACAAGCTTTGGAATACCGATCAGAAATTGTACGTGTGGACCATCAATAGTTCAGAGTCCTTTGATAAATCTGTTCAGTTAGGAGCAGATGGCATGATAACAGATGACTTGGAAATGATTCAAGACCAGGTAACCATTGCCCAAGAAGACCCAGAGTATACTGAATTGCTGTTCAAACAGGCTATGGAATTCTTTAATTTTTAGTAAGCAAAAAGAGGAACAATTGTTCCTCCTACGATAGGCAAGTATTCTCTTGAATGCTTGTTTTTCTTATGCTTAGAATGGCAATTTCCCAGCGAAAGCACCCAGTTTTTTCTTGGTAGTTTCATCGATTTGTTCAAGAGCTGAGTTGATGGCTTGAACGGTCATATCAGAAAGAGTTTCAAGGTCCTCTGGGTCAACGACAGCTGGATTGAAGTCAATGCTGACAACTTTCTTATCTCCAGTTAAGGTCGCTTGAACAAGGTCTTGAGCAGATTTGCCAACAAATTGCATAGCTGCAAGTTCAGCTTGACTTTGTTCCATTTGTTTTTGAAGTTTTTGTGCTTGGCGCATCATGTTTTGCATGTTCATCATAAGATTTCTAAAATTCCTTTCATATCAAGGGTTAATTCCCTTATATTTTTTAAATAGTGAGTAGATTGTGTCTTGCAACTACTTTACAGTGTAGCTTAATAGTTCCAAGTACATACTACATTGTACCATTTTTTGCACTATAGTCTTTCATTTATCTCATATATGAAAGTCAGATAAAGTTTATCACTAAGAAAAAGATAGAGAATAGGTTTAAGCGAGATTGCTTAAATAGAGCATCTACCAACTGTCATCAAAATGTAAAAATTCTAAAAAAATATCCGAAAAATATGTTAAATTTTTCAAAAAGAGTTATAAACCTTATGGTATAAGGCTTGTGCATATATATATATATATAATTCGTTTATTTGTAGGAGGAAAGCAGTTTGCAAAGAATATAGCAAATTTGATATAATAGAGCGAAAAACTATAAAAATATGTGACTTCTTATTCCTAGAAAGATAATAGGAGGTCCATTTTCCTGTTTTTTAAAGAAGTAAACAAGTGTAGATTCACTATATAGTCTTGAGCTATTTAGAACAGGATAGAAAGAAAGGTAACAAATGAAACAATTTAAATTTAATGAGCGCCAGCGTTTCTCTATTCGCAAATTTTCAATTGGTGCTGCATCTGTCTTATTAGGGTCAGCCTTTTTTGCAGTTAGTTCAGTTGAAGATGTACAAGCAGCTGAACAAAGTCAAAATGTAGTGAGTGTGAATGAGAATAAACAAACTCCTGATCCTCTTATATCGAGCAACTCATCTACTACTGGAGTGTCTACTAAAGAAGCTAATACTTCAGTTTCTGATGCAAATGTTGAGAATAAACCAGAAGGAGATGTGGTAGGAAGCTCAAAAGAGACTCAAGAGTCAGTGCCGGTTGTTTCAACTATTTCAGATTCAAATGAGAGAAAGTTAGCTTTATCAAAACTAATAGAAGAAATTGATGGGAAATTTACTAACGGGAAATATGCTTCTAAAACAGAAGAAAGTGTAAACCAATTAAAGGCAACTTTAGAAGAAGCAAAATCAGTTTTAAGCAATGCGACAACAGAAAGTGAATTAACACAAGCGCATAGTAAACTAGTTACAGCAACAACAAAATTACAAACAAAACCAGAAGAGAAAAAACAAGCACCAGCAGTAGATACAACAAATGGAAAAGCTACTGTAGGTATTAAAGCAACAAATACTGAGAAAGCATCAGACTCTAACTCTATCTCAAACTCAGGTTCTAGAGATGAACGTCATGGAAAAGCATTGGATAGAAGTAATCTATTCCGTACGGATCCGGCTACTACGGATACAGATCCATCTGCGAATCAAACGTATACAGCACCAGCTGAAAATGCTGATTTAAAGACTTTAGCAGATAAATTATTAGGATTAGGTGCTACAGTTGAAAATAATACAAAACTTGCTAATGAGATGAATGCTTTAGGTGATAGCAAGCAAGTAGAAAAAGGTACTGTTAAGGAAATTAATGAATTTGGTGGTTGGAAAGCAGTCGATGGAGGAGTTTTTGCCATTGCCAGAAGAACTGAAGAAGGAGTCTATCCTCTTGAAACTATCAATTCAACACTTAATGATACAGTCTGGTTACGAGAACAAGCATTTGATAGAGACACGGAGTACACTTTATTACTTTCGAAGAGTAGAACGAGAGCTAATAGAAATGAAGAAGTTTTTGATGGTAGTAATTATCGACCAACAGGAGAAGGATCCGGAATAACAAAGAATGTTGCTAAATATAAGGGGATAGAAAAAATATTTACAGCGTATTCAACTGCAGAGGGATCAGATATAATTGTTAAATTTAAACCAGGATATGTTGGAGATAGTGATGGCTTTAAAGCGAATTATAAAGTCCAAGTTTATAGTATAACAGGCAATCAAGAGAGTTTAGTCTATGAAACGACTTTTGATCCTTCTAGAAATATAAATGACGATAAGAAAATTGTAACGAAAGCAACAGATGGAACAAACGCCGAAAGGATTAAAATTTCTAATGCTTCAAATAGTACTACTATAGATGCTGGAGTTGATAATACTACACGCCCAGGATTTATAGGAAAAAGAGAAGCAGAAAAATTAATGGCACAACCTAAGAATTTACCAAATGGTAAATCAGGTACGTTTACTAGTAAACCTATTGCATTACCTCAAGGGGCGGATCACTATAAGGTTAGAATTAGTTTAGCAGATCCAAATCGTACAGGTATGAGTTATCAAGCATGGGATGAAAAATATTCAATCCCTGTTACAGGAGCGGATTTTTCAATCGCTCAAGATACAACTAAGGTAGCTAAATCTCTGTTACAAAAAGTTTATGATAAATTATTGGAAACAGTTGATAAAGATAAAAAAGGAAAAACTCCTGAAACACAAGCAGCTTATCAAGCTCAACTGGATGCAATAAAAGAAGCATTGACACCAGGGAAGTATACTTCAACTAAAAACTATCAAGAACTATTAAAATTTGCTTTAGAAAAACAAGAGAAGTTAAAAGTTGATAAATCGGCATTGACAACATCAAAAGGAGAACTAGATCAACTAGTAGATGACGATCCAACTCCAGGTAAAACACCTGAAACTGTTTCAGAATATAATATAGCTAAAAGTGCCGCAGAAGAAGAAGCTAGAAAAGCTAAATTGATCATTGATGATGAACATGCAACTGTTGATCAAGTTGCTCAAGCAGTAGCAGACGTGAAAGCTAAAAGAGCTGAATTGAAAGCAGCAAGAGCACTTCTAGTAGTTGCAGCAACAGAAGCTCAAAAAACAAAACTACAAAATGATTCGAATGCACTAACAGAAGCAGATAAGACAGGTAAGACACCGAAGAGTATCGCAGAATATGAGGCAAAATATGAAACGTTAAAAACTGCGTTGACAGCTGCAAAAGCTCAGGCTAAAGCAGTATTAGATAAAGCAGAAAATGCTGGTAAGGTAGAAGCTACTGATGCTCAAATTGAAGTTGATAAAATCAAAGCTGAATTAGATAAAGCAGCTGCATTATTGAAAGATAAAGGAAATACAGCTGAATTAGAAAAAGCTAAGAATGATTTAAAAACATTAACTCAAGAAACAAATGTTACTGCAGGGAAAACACAAGCAACAGCAGATAAGTATAATGCAGCTAAAACAGCAGCAGAAGCCGCAGTAACAGCAGCAGAAGGAGTGATTAGTGATATAAATTCAACAACTGAAGACGTAGCAAATGCATTAGCTGAAATTAAAGTTAAGAAAGCCGCATTAGAAGCAGCCAAAGCAGCGTTAGTAGACAAAGTAACGCCAGAACAAAAAACAGCGTTAGGACAAGCAGATGCGGACTTAGCAGTATTAGGTGAAACAGACTTAGCAGGCAAAACAAAAGCAACAGCAGATGCCTACAAAACAGAAACTGGAAAACTTACTGCAGACATCGAAGAAGCTAAGAGAGAAGCAGCCGCAATCTTAGCGGATCCAGAAAATAAAACGCAAGCAGAAGCCGCACTAGTACAAGCGAAAATTGAAGCCTTAAAAGCTAAACTAGAAGCAGCCAAAGCAAAATTAGTCGCTAAAGCAGATACAACAGAGTTGTCAACAGCCAAAGCAGACTTAGATACAAAAGCAAAAGAAGTCGTTCCAACAGAAGGCAAAACAAAAGCTACAGTAGATGCTTATAACAACGCGAAAGCGGCAGCCGAAGCAGCAGTAACAGCAGCCGAAGCAGTGATTAACGATGAGAACGTAACAGCCAAAGCAGTAGCTGAAGCATTAGCGAACGTAAACGCTAAGAAAGCGGCATTAGAAGCAGCGAAAACAGCGTTAGTAGACAAAGTAACGCCAGAACAAAAAACAGCGTTAGGACAAGCAGATGCGGACTTAGCAGTATTAGGTGATGCAGACTTAGCAAGCAAAACAAAAGCTACAGCAGATGCCTACAAAACAGAAACTGGAAAACTTACTGCAGACATCGAAGCAGCTAAGAGAGAAGCAGCCGCAATCTTAGCGGATCCAGAAAACAAAACTCAAGCCGAAGCAGCACTAGTACAAGCAAAAATTGAAGCCTTAAAAGCGAAACTAGAAGCAGCCAAAGCAAAATTAGTCGCTAAAGCAGATACAACAGAGTTGTCAACAGCCAAAGCAGAGTTGGATACAAAAGCAAAAGAAGTCGTTCCAACAGAAGGCAAAACAAAAGCTACAGTAGATGCTTATAACAACGCGAAAGCGGCAGCCGAAGCAGCAGTAACAGCAGCCGAAGCAGTAATCAACGACGAAAACGTAACAGCAAAAGCAGTAGCCGAAGCATTAGCGAACGTAAACGCTAAGAAAGCGGCATTAGAAGCAGCGAAAACAGCGTTAGTAGACAAAGTAACGCCAGAACAAAAAACAGCGTTAGGACAAGCAGATGCGGACTTAGCAGTATTAGGTGATGCAGACTTAGCAAGCAAAACAAAAGCTACAGCAGATGCCTATAAAGCAGAAACTGGAAAACTTACTGCAGACATCGAAGCAGCTAAGAGAGAAGCAGCCGCAATCTTAGCAGATCCAGAAAACAAAACTCAAGCAGAAGCAGCACTAGTACAAGCGAAAATTGAAGCCTTAAAAGCGAAACTAGAAGCAGCCAAAGCAAAATTAGTCGCTAAAGCAGATACAACAGAGTTGTCAACAGCCAAAGCAGACTTAGATACAAAAGCAAAAGAAGTCGTTCCAACAGAAGGCAAAACAAAAGCTACAGTAGATGCCTATAACGAAGCTAAAACAGCAGCCGAAGCAGCAGTAACAGCAGCCGAAGCAGTGATTAACGATGAGAACGTAACAGCCAAAGCAGTAGCTGAAGCATTAGCGAACGTAAACGCTAAGAAAGCGGCATTAGAAGCAGCGAAAACAGCGTTAGTAGACAAAGTAACGCCAGAACAAAAAACAGCGTTAGGACAAGCAGATGCGGACTTAGCAGTATTAGGTGATGCAGACTTAGCAAGCAAAACAAAAGCTACAGCAGATGCCTACAAAACAGAAACTGGAAAACTTACTGCAGACATCGAAGCAGCTAAGAGAGAAGCAGCCGCAATCTTAGCGGATCCAGAAAACAAAACTCAAGCAGAAGCAGCACTAGTACAAGCAAAAATTGAAGCCTTAAAAGCGAAACTAGAAGCAGCCAAAGCAAAATTAGTCGCTAAAGCAGATACAACAGAGTTGTCAACAGCCAAAGCAGACTTAGATACAAAAGCAAAAGAAGTAGTATCAACAGAAGGCAAAACAAAAGCTACAGTAGATGCTTATAACAACGCGAAAGCAGCAGCCGAAGCAGCAGTAACAGCAGCCGAAGCAGTAATTAACGACGAGAACGTTACAGCAACAGCAGTAGCCGAAGCATTAGCGAATGTTAACGCTAAGAAAGCAGCGTTAGAAGCAGCCAAAGCAGCGTTAGTAGCTAAAGTAACGCCAGAACAAAAAACAGCGTTAGGACAAGCAGATGCGGACTTAGCAGTATTAGGTGAAACAGACTTAGCAGGCAAAACAAAAGCAACAGCAGATGCCTATAAAGCAGAAACTGGAAAACTTACTGCAGACATCGAAGCAGCTAAGAGAGAAGCAGCCGCAATCTTAGCGGATCCAGAAAACAAAACGCAAGCAGAAGCAGCTCTAGTACAATCAAAAATTGAAGCATTAAAAGCTAAACTAGACGCAGCCAAAGCAAAATTAGTCGCTAAAGCAGATACAACAGAGTTGTCAACAGCTAAAGCAGAGTTGGATACAAAAGCAAAAGAAGTAGTATCAACAGAAGGCAAAACAAAAGCTACAGTAGATGCTTATAACAACGCGAAAAAAGCAGCTGAAGCAGCAGTAACAGCAGCCGAAGCAGTGATTAACGACGAAAACGTAACAGCCAAAGCAGTAGCCGAAGCATTAGCGAACGTTAACGCTAAGAAAGCCGCATTAGAAGCAGCCAAAGCAGCGTTAGTAGACAAAGTAACGCCAGAACAAAAAACAGCGTTAGGACAAGCAGATGCAGACTTAGCCGTATTAGGTGATGCGGACTTAGCAGGCAAAACAAAAGAAACAGCAGATGCTTACAAAGCAGAAACTGGAAACCTTACTGCAGACATCGAAGCAGCTAAAAGAGAAGCAGCCGCAATCTTAGCAGATCCAGAAAACAAAACGCAAGCAGAAGCAGCCCTAGTACAATCAAAAATTGAAGCCTTAAAAGCGAAACTAGAAGCAGCCAAAGCAAAATTAGTCGCTAAAGCAGATACAACAGAGTTGTCAACAGCCAAAGCAGAGTTGGATACAAAAGCAAAAGAAGTCGTTCCAACAGAAGGCAAAACAAAAGCTACAGTAGATGCTTATAACAACGCGAAAGCAGCAGCTGAAGCAGCAGTAACAGCAGCCGAAGCAGTGATTAACGACGAAAACGTAACAGCCAAAGCAGTAGCCGAAGCATTAGCGAACGTTAACGCTAAGAAAGCCGCATTAGAAGCAGCCAAAGCAGCGTTAGTAGACAAAGTAACGCCAGAACAAAAAACAGCGTTAGGACAAGCAGATGCAGACTTAGCCGTATTAGGTGATGCGGACTTAGCAGGCAAAACAAAAGAAACAGCAGATGCTTACAAAGCAGAAACTGGAAACCTTACTGCAGACATCGAAGCAGCTAAAAGAGAAGCAGCCGCAATCTTAGCAGATCCAGAAAACAAAACGCAAGCAGAAGCAGCCCTAGTACAAGCAAAAATTGAAGCCTTAAAAGCGAAACTAGAAGCAGCCAAAGCAAAATTAGTCGCTAAAGCAGATACAACAGAGTTGTCAACAGCCAAGCAGAGTTGGATACAAAAGCAAAAGAAGTCGTTCCAACAGAAGGCAAAACAAAAGCTACAGTAGATGCTTATAATGAAGCGAAAAAAGCAGCCGAAGCAGCGGTAACAGCAGCCGAAGCAGTGATTAACGACGAAAACGTGACAGCCAAAGCAGTAGCCGAAGCATTAGAGAACGTTAACGCTAAAAAAGCAGCATTAGAAGCAGCGAAAACAGCGTTAGTAGACAAGATCACTCAAGACCAAAAAGATGATTTAGCAAACGCTGAAGAAAGTCTTAAATTAGCGGATACAACTGGTAAAACTAAAGATAGTATCAAAGCTTATAATGATGAAGTTGCTAAACTAAGTGATGAGTTAGCAGCTGCCAAACAAGCCGCTAAAGATTTATTAGATAAAGGAGATAATGCTGGAGAGTTAGAAGCTTATAGAGTTCAAGCTAAAATTAATAAGTTGAAATCTAAATTAGCAGAAGCAGCAAAACTTCTTAAAGATATCGATAAATCAGCAGCTAAGAAAGAAGTTGAAGATGCAGCTACGAAGGCAACAGATGCTATTGTGGCTAATAATGATCTAACACCAGAACAAAAAGAAGCTGCCAAAGCAAAAGTAGCAGATGCAGCTAATAAAGCAAATGCAGAAATCGATAAAGCAACAACTGAAAATGATGTTACGGCAGCTAAAAATGCTGGTAAATTTGCAATTGAAAAAGAAGCAGCGAAAGCAGAAGTAGAAGCAACGAAAGCAGCGAAAGAAAAAGCAATCAATGCTAATGATAAACTTTCTGACGATGAAAAACGAGCAGCGAATGAAGCAATAGCGAAAGCGGCGGATGCAGCTGAGAAAGCAATTGATGCAGCAACAGATCAGGCAACAGTAGAAGGAGCGAAGACAACTGGAATTAAAGCAGTAACAGCAGTGAATCCAGTAGGAAAAGAAAAAGCTTTAGACGCAATTCAAAAAGCAACAGAAGATAAACTTGCTGAAATTGATAAGAATGATAAGTTATCGGCTAAAGAAAAAGCAGAAGCAAAAGCAAAAGTTGCTAAAGCAGCCATCGATGCAGTGAACGCAATCATTGCAGCAACAGATCAAACAGCAGTAGATAGTGCGCAAACAACAGGAACTGCAGCAGTAGAAGCAGTAAATCCAGTCGGAAAAGAAAAAGCACTAGCAGAAATTGATAAAGCATTAGCAGCAAAAGAAAAAGCAATCGAAGCTAATGACAAACTTTCAGATGCAGAAAAACAAGCAGCTAAAGAAGCCGCTAAAAAAGCAGCAGATGAAGCTAAGAAAGCAATTAATGATGCACAAAATCAAGAAGCAGTAGATAATGCAAAAAATGCTGGAACAACAGCAGTAGAAGCAGTAAATCCAGTCGGAAAAGAAAAAGCATTAGATGCGATTCAAAAAGCAACTGAAGATAAACTTGCTGAAATTGATCGTGATGATAAATTATCAGAAAAAGAAAAAGCTAAAGCGAAAGCAGAAGTTGCGAAAGCAGCAATTAATGCAGTGAATGCAATTAATGAAGCAACAGATCAAGCAGCAGTAGATGCGAAACAAGCTGAAGGCACAAAAGCTGTATCAGAAGTAAATCCAGTAGGAAAAGATAAATCAAAAACAGAAATCGAAGCAACAAAAGCAGAAAAAACAAAAGCTGTTGAAGCAAATCCAGATTTAACTGATGCTCAAAAAGCAGAAGCTAAAGCGAAAATTGCAGAAGAAGCTAAGAAAGCAATTGATGCAATTGACAAAGCAAAAACAACAGAAGAAGTTGCATCAGCTAAAGAATCAGGAAAATTAGCAATAGAAAAAGAAGCAGAGAAAGCAGAAATTGAAGCAGCGAAAGCAGCAAAAGAAAAAGCAATCGATGCAAGAACTGATCTGACAGATGATGAAAAAGCAAAAGCAAAAACAAAAGTTGCAGAAGAAGCTAAGAAAGCAATCGAAGCAATCGAAAAAGCTAAAACGCATGATGATGTATCAGCAAAAACTGAAACTGGTAAAGATGATATCAAAAAAATAAATCCAATCAGCGGTAAAGAATCAGCTAAAAAAGCAATAGATGAAGCCTTAGCAGAAAAAGAAAAAGCAATCGATGCAAGAACAGACTTATTGCCAGAAGAAAAAGAAGCAGCTAAAAAAGCGGCCAGAGAAGAAGCAGAAGCAGCGAAAAATGCAATTGATAAAGCAACAACTTCAGATGACATCAAAAAAGTTTTAGACAATGGGTTAGATAAAATTGCAAAAGTAAACCCATTAGGTGCAAAAGAAGAGGCTAAGAAATCTATTGAAGAAAGATTAGCTGACAAAGAAAAAGAAATTGATGCAAGAACAGATTTAACTCCTGAAGAAAAAGCTAAGGCGAAAGCATTGGCACGTGAAGAAGCAAAAGCAGCGAAGGATGCAATCGATAAAGCAACAAGTATCGAGGGTATTGAAAAAGCTTTAAGACCATTCTTATACCAAATTGATCAAGATGCGTTAGTATTTGATAGACCAGCATTAGATATTGAAACTGCCTTACAAGCAACTGTTACTGGAGTAGTAACAGTTGAACGTGGAAAAGTAATTAGTCAAGCTGATATTATTTCAAAACTGAACTTACCAGAAACAGTTACAGTGATGAATATTGACTTACCTGATACAACTACACTAGGTAGAAAGTTTGCTAAGGTAACATTAAGACTACCAGGTGGAAAAGAAACAACTGTAAATGTTCCAGTTGAAGTTACTCCACAAAAAAATAAAGATGTGATACCTTCATATAATGGTGGGAATGATGGAAATTCTGGCAATAACGCAGCTAATAACACTGATGCAAAAGTGAATAAAGCTAAGTTAGAAGGTGCTATCCATCAATTAGATGAATTGATCATTAAAGAATCAGCTAAGCTTGATGCAGAAACTGCAAAAGAAGCGACTGACTTATTGGCAGACGCTAAGAAAGTATTTGCCAATGTAGACGCAAGTCAAGCAGAAGTGGATGCAATGGTGAAACGTATCGAAGACTTCATGGCGAAAGTTGCTCCAGCAACTAATCATGCAACTCCAGCTAATGACCAAGCTGCTCAAACACCAGCTGTAGCTCCAGCTACAACTCAAGCAGCAAATGCGCGTAAATCAGCTAAAGAATTACCAAATACAGGTACAGCAGATTCTACTGTAGCTATGGTAGCCGCTGCCGCAAGTGCATTACTTGGTCTTGGTCTTGCAGGCCGTCGTCGTAAAGAAGACGAAGAAGCTTAATTGGTAGATTATTTGATAATTATCAGATGATAAGTCCGATTTTTAAAGCTTAAACAAGTACCTCTCATAACATAAAATCTCCTAGCAGGAAAGTCTGCTAGGAGATTTATAAGGTAAGCGCGTTATAACAATGTATCTAGCATTGATGCAACGCCTCCTGTATACTGTAACCATCCAATAACGAAATCTCCAGACTAGGGAACTCACTGTATACTATGGAGTGAAAGTAAAATTAATGGAGTATATTTTAATGTAGCAATCTATTGTTCCTGTATAGGTTACACAATCTCGTTTGTGGGGGACGTAAAGACTATTTTAAAGCTCTTTACTGGGATAATCAACTTTATAAACGTTTTGAGAAAGGTAAATGGATTTGGTCAAGTACAGAAAAGGATGTCAAAGCTCTAATACCAGAACAAGTAGACTGGCTGATGAGAAGCTTTTCTATCACTCCAAAATAAATTTAATATTAGTGTATAATATAGAGGGTAAATCTGTAATGAAAATCTATTTTCATTAAGGAAGTCAAATAACTCAATAACACAGGGATTCCATTCCCCTAGAAAGGTTAAATAAATGAAATCATATAAGAAATTTACGATTCTTGCTCTGGCTCTTCTTGGATTTACTAGCCAAACAGTTTTAGCTAATGATGCTAGTCATCCTACGAATAACTCTATCGGTAGTTCAACTACTAGCTCTGCAAATGCTTCTCAAGCAACTACAGAAAACCAGCCAACGAGCCCTAGTTCGAGTAAGCAGGAGGTAAAGCCAACTCTTCCTACTGAGTCTAAGCTACAAACTGGTTGGGTAAAAGAAGATGGGAAGTGGACTTATTATAGTCAAACGGGTGTCAAATTTACAGATACTCTCTATGAGGGCTACCTATTTGATAAGAATGGTTACTTACTTGAAAATAGCTGGTATCAGATGGCTAACAAGTGGTACTACGCCAATGGCTCAGGAAAATATCTGTCTAACCAATGGAGTCAAATCAATGGTAAGTGGTATGCATTTGATCAAAATGGTACCATGATGGCTAATACCTGGAAGGGAAATTATTACCTGAAATCCAGTGGGGCTATGGCAGATAAAGAATGGGTGTACGATCCTAACTACTCTAGCTGGTTTTATCTCAAGTCAGGTGGGCACTATGCTGAACAGCAATGGGTTGGCTCTTACTATCTAAAATCTGGTGGCTACATGGCTCACAAAGAGTGGCTTTATGATCAAGATTATAAAGCTTGGTATTATCTTAAAGAAGATGGCGTTTATGTCACTGGAACTTATACTATTAATGGAAGTAGCCATTTTTTCAAAGATAATGGTAAATGGGTTCAAGAACTTCCAAAAGGATTTGAAAAGGGGCACTATAGTAAAACTATTTTCCTAGATCCTGGGCATGGTGGACGTGATTCGGGTGCTTACTATTATGGAATAGCTGAAAAAGATTTGAATCTACAGGTCTCTCGTAAATTACGGAAACGTTTAGAAGAACTTGGCTATACAGTTTTAACATCTCGTGATAGTGATATGGATGTTGACTTTGTGACGGAGCGTTCTCGTATGGTAAATAAAACGAATGCAGACTTCTTTATTAGTATTCATTTTAATGCTACTGGGAATGACACAACACTGAATCTGGGAATACAGACTTATTCTTATAAGGAAGAAGTGGGTTATCCGAGCAAGATTAACCAGTACTGGCATAATAATCCAGACCGTATAAGTGAAAGTAATCGTTTGGCTGCTGACCTTCATTCATCTCTCTTGACCGAGACAGGAGCTAGAGATGCTGGACTTCTGCAAGCCACCTTCGCTGTTCTTCGTGAGACTGCGAAACCTGCTGTGTTATTAGAGTTGGGTTATATGGATAATCCAGAAGAAAACCAACGAATCCGTAGTGAACAATACCAAGATAAGTTAGTTGAAGGTATTATTAAAGGAATTCAAAAATATTACGCTGGAAATTAAGAAACTACATCAAACTAAGCTTTGGAGATTGTCCTAGGCTTAGTTTTTTATTGGTAAGGAACTGAAAATCAAGATAAGGAAGAGTAAATCTGCACTAATAAAAAAACTTTGTTTTCTAGAAACCATCGTGTAGCTATCTAGAGTGCAAAGTTTTTTGATTTTCTAGTTAAAATGCAGACTGTATTCTTTATAATCACAAGGCTATTAAGAGAGCAGTGGACATTAAAATGATGATTTTGAGTTTTTGTTATTTTTGCTTTGTAGCAAGGTAACATAGTCACTTTTTGTGTGGAATAAGTGGGAAAGAAAAACAGTTTTTTGAGTTTGATCGATAAAGTAAAGCAAGATATATTGTCCGATAATTTTTCCTCGTGTGGGGTATTTACTATTGATTTTAAGTCCGATTTTTTCATCTGCATCAAAGCCAGCTTCAGGAAACATTTCCAAACTTTTTAAGCCGTCTAAAATTTTGGTCACAGTATTTTTAGCAGACTGAGGTGATAAAAGAACAGTAGTAATGTAGTCATGAATACTGTCAATTGCCTGACTCACTTCAGTAGATAGAATTACTTTATAAGCCATATCGTAGCCTCATATCGTCTAGGGAAGTTCCTTGTCCAGATTCATATTCTCTTAAGGCGCGTTCAGATTGGGCTTGTAGTTCCTGAATCAATCGCTCACGGTGTAAATCTTCTGTAGTTTTTATTGGCAAATCCTGTTCGAGAACAATCTGCTCGATAAAAAGACTAATAGCATCCGTCATAGTCATTCCTTTTTCTTTGATGATAGCTCTAGCTTGTTCCATTGATGACTCATTGATTTTAAAATTGTATTGCTTAGTAAGTGATGTCGTCATAGTATATCCCCAATCTATACGATATATAGATAGTATATATCTTTTATATTTTTTAGGCAAGAAAAAACTCTATACTCTGGAAAGCATTATGTGGCTATCGAGAGTGCAAAGTTTTTTTGAGGCTGGAACATGAAAACAGCAGTTAATTTCAAGAAACAAAAAAAGAACAGCCGAAGCTGTCTTTTTATCATTATTTGAGACCGTATTTTTTGTTGAAACGATCCACGCGTCCATCTGCTTGAGTGAACTTTTGACGTCCAGTGTAGAATGGGTGTGAGTCTGATGAAATTTCCACACGGATCAATGGGTAAGTTTCGCCTTCGAACTCAACTGTTTCGTTAGAGCGTTTTGTTGAACCGCTAAGGAATTGGTAACCAGTAGTTGTGTCCATGAAGACAACTGGGCGATATTCTGGATGGATATCTTTTTTCATTTTACAATATTTCCTTTCTGCCATGGTCTCTTTGCGAGCCATAGATTGTTACCATACTAGTCTATCAGATTCTGAAAAGTTTGGCAAGTATTTTATCAGTTTTTAAGCAAGTTTTTTAACTTTTGGTAGATGATTTCGTTTTCTTCTAGGCTATAGGAATTAGCACCACTTGCTAGAGGGTGGCCTCCACCATCATGTTCCTTGGCAATTTCATTGATAGGATGGATTTTACTGCGTAAGCGAACGCGGTAGTGACCATCAGCCTGCTCCACAAAAATTCCCCAGAGACTCACACTGTCAATGCGTCCAGGTGCACCGACAATGGCTGCAGTTTCAGCATCGGTGACATTGAATCGTTTTAAGATTTCCTGACTCAGGATAACGCGAGCTGCACCATTTTCATCCACTTCCAGATGGTCGTAGATGTAGCCTTGAAGTTTAGCAATTTTGTAACTCATAGTGTCCATTTTGCGAGTGAGAGCCGCAAAGTCAAAGTTATGTTCTCTCAAATAAGCAGCAAGGCGGAGGGTGCGTGCAGTGGTAGAAGGGTAGAGGAAGCGGCCTGTATCACCAATAATTCCTGCAAAGAGCAACTTAGCAGCGCAATCTGACAAGGTCAGTTGGGTTGTTTGGGCAAATAAGGTAATCATCTCACTAGCGCTACTTGAACTTGTGTCCACCCAAGATAAATCGCCATATACATCATCATTTGGATGATGGTCAATCTTAATGAGAAAATCACCTTGACTATAGCGCTTATCATCAATACGAGCAGTATTGGCCGTATCACAGACGATGATAAGAGCACCTTGGTAGGTACTATCTTCAACATGATCCATTTCAGCCATCCAAGTGAGAGTTGGTTCATCAAAACCAACGGCTTTGATGGTTTTTTCTGGAAAATGATGCTCCAACAAGGCTTTTAAACCTACCTGACTTCCCAAGGCATCAGGGTCTGGTTTCATATGGCGGTGAATGATAATCGTGTCGTATTCTTTGATTTTTCTAAAATTTGATGGCAAATGTCCATAAATAACCTCAATTCTTTCTCATTTCATTGTAGCACAAGAATTTTTATTTTTAAAATGAAAAAGATGTGATATAATGGAGAAAGATAAATTGAGGAGGACGATATGGCATTAGCAAAAATTGTATTTGCCAGTATGACAGGTAATACCGAAGAAATTGCAGATATTGTAGCAGACAAATTACGTGACTTGGGCTTGGATGTCGATGTTGATGAATGTACAACTGTTGATGCTTCAGACTTTTTGGAAGCAGACATCGCTATCGTTGCGACCTATACTTATGGTGATGGTGAATTGCCAGATGAGATGATGGACTTCTACGAAGACCTAGCTGATCTCAATTTGAATGGTAAAATCTACGGAGTGGTTGGTTCAGGTGACACCTTCTACGATGAATTTTGTAAGGCTGTCGATGACTTTGACCGCGTTTTTGTAGCGACAGGAGCAGAAAAAGGTTCAGAATGTGTTAAAGTTGATCTTTCTGCTGAGGAAGAAGACATTGAACGCTTGGAACAATTCGCAGAAGAATTGGCTGCTAAAGTAGGATAAGCATAAAAGTGCGCTGATGTAATCAATCAGTGCATTTTTCTTATCGTGAGTTGGGATTTTACTAGCCTATTTGGTGGCTTTTTGATACAATAATTCAAATAAAGGAGGAGACTGTATGGATTTAGATATTATTCGCCAAGAAATTGATCAAATCGACGATCAAATTGTTAAACTTCTAGAAGAACGAATGCACTTAGTTGAAGGGGTTGTGGCTTATAAGAAAGCTTCAGGGAAATCGATTTTAGATACCAAGAGAGAAGCAATTATTTTTGAAAAGGTCAGAAATCGTGTAGGAGACAAGCGCTATCAGGAGACTATTGTAGCGACTTTTTCTGATATACTCAAACGTTCGCGTGATTATCAGGATCAAAACATCAAATGAAAAAAGAACAATTTTATCCGCTAGGAATTTTTCTAGCTGCCATGGTGGGCGGACTTGTCCGCTATTTAGTTTCCACTTGGTTACCAGCCAGTCCAGACTTTCCTTGGGGCACCCTTCTTGTTAACTATTTAGGCATTTTCTGCTTGGTGTATCTTGTCAAGGGTTATCTGGTCTATAAGGGGACTAGTAAGGGCTTGGTTTTAGCACTGGGAACAGGTTTTTGTGGAGGTTTAACAACCTTTTCGAGCCTAATGCTTGATGCTGTGAAACTGCTTGATACAGGGCGTTACATTAGTTTGATTCTGTATTTGCTTTTGAGTATCGGTGGAGGCCTGCTCTTGGCTTACTATTTGGGGAGGAAGAAATGGTAATCATCTATCTTACAATTGCTTGTGGTTTCGGGGCTTTAGTACGGTATTTCTTTTCCCGCTATAATCAAGCTTCTAAATTGCCAGTTGGAACGCTCATAGCCAATCTTTTGGGTTGTTTTTTGATTGGATTATTCTACAATCATGTGGAGTCTAAGGAAGTATATGCTATTCTGGCGACAGGATTTTGTGGAGGTTTGACAACTTTTTCGACCTTGAATGACGAACTACAAAGACTGCTAAGTGATAAGAAGGTATTTTATTCTTATTTAGCTTTGACCTACCTAGGTGGTTTGGTTGCGATTTTTTTAGGAATTCTGCTATAAATTTCTTTACTTTTTTGTGGAAATTTGGTAAACTGTATCTTGTGTGTAATGGACGCACAAAAATACAGTTTATCCGCTGAGGAAGATTCCTCAAGATTGACAAAGATAGGAGAATAAAATGAATCCATTAATCCAAAGCTTGACTGAAGGTCAACTTCGTACAGATATCCCATCATTCCGTCCTGGTGACACTGTTCGTGTACACGCGAAAGTTGTCGAAGGTAACCGTGAACGTATCCAGATTTTTGAAGGTGTTGTTATCGCACGTAAAGGTGCTGGCATCTCAGAAAACTACACAGTTCGTAAAAATCTCTAACGGTGTAGGTGTTGAGCGTATCTTCCCAATCCACACTCCACGTGTTGAAAAAATCGAAGTTGTTCGTTACGGTAAAGTACGTCGTGCGAAATTGTACTACTTGCGTGCACTTCAAGGTAAAGCAGCTCGTATCAAAGAAATCCGTCGTTAATTCGACTAAAAAACTCTGCTTCTTCAGCAGAGTTTTTATCTAGCTCCCTTAGTTCAATGGATATAACAACTCCCTCCTAAGGAGTAGTTGCAGGTTCGATTCCTGCAGGGGGCATTTTTAGAAATGTAAAGAAAGACAAAGAAAATTCAAAGTGTTTGTCTATGGGCAATCACCACAATTTAGTTTTTTAAAATAGGTTAGTATTTTTTCTTTGACTAATTCATGATTAAAATTTTACAAAAAAATTATATTTTTGATCAATGAGTACAGATAAAGTGGATCAGCAAAGTAACTTTGACATCTATTAGTTAAAAAATAAGGACTTCCTTTGTTAGAATGTCCTTATTTTTATTATGGAATTGGACAAATGAGATTAAGTTTCAGATCTATGAACTCAGAAAGCAAGTACAAAGCTTTTAAACAGCTTTCAAAAAGATTGGGTGTAGATTTTTCGGGCTAAGGTATGTGATAAAATGAATCGATTGTTATGAAATAGAGAGCCTAAAAAATGGGGAAAATCGTTATTATTCCCCTGAATTTGATATGTTGTAAAAGACTATTTGTGGTCTGTTAAATATATTAATAACAAAATTTAAACATGATAGTCTAATATCTAATCCATTTAAAGTGAATAAGTTTATCAATCGTTTGAGTAAGAAAATCTCAAAAGAAGAAGGGGTAGGTTTTCAAAAATAACCTATCTAGTCATTGCTTATATATAATTTGTATTTTTTGTTTTGTTAATTTGTATTTAAAATTTAATCATGTTACAATTGAAATTGAAATCGAATAGAAAAGGAAAATGCAAACGTGGGCACACTTTTAGCAACAAGATTAAAAAATAGACGAAAAGAATTAAAAATGTCTCAGCGAGAATTGGCTGAGGGGATATGTAAACAGGGACAGATTAGTCGATTAGAGAATGGAGAATTTACTCCAGGAGCAGACTTTTTATATGCTCTGTCTAAGAAGTTAAAAGTTAGTATAGATTATTTTTTTAATGAGCAGATTGTAGAAGAGATTGATGGGCTATCAGAGTTTAAGAAGTTAGCCCAGACATTTATCACAAATCGAAATTATGAGTCTTTGAAATATATATATGAATTAGAGAGTGTAAAGGTACATCGCTTGTCTCTAGTAAATAAATTTTATATGGAGTGGATAAAATCTCTTATAGATTTTTATTTCTATGGGCAAAAAGAGGAGGCTGTGGCAAGATTGGAGAAGGTACTGTCTCAGTTAAGTGTAACTGACTTGACCTACCTTCAAGTTGCAAATACTCTATTCAATTTTTTTATTATGACATTGAAGATTTAGAGAGTTTTAATGAAATTAGAGAAAAGTTAGAGTATCAAGTAAATCAACTCCAGTTAAACACAATCGAAGAATTAAACCTTTCTATTAAATTTAATTATAATGTTTGTCGCTATCTATGGTTGCAGAATAATACTGAAGAGGCTATTACTAAAATCACAGATACGATAAAGCAATGTAAGACGTATAGAACAACGTATCTTTTGGCTGATTTGTATGTATTGATGGGAAATATCAGTAAGAATTTTTCTTCTAAAGTTGCAGTAAAAGATTACTTTGAAACGGCTTATTTCCTGTATAAGCTTGAGGGCAATATGTCAATGGCTCTTAAAATCGAGCATTACATTGCAGATATAACAGAACAGTAAAGACGATGTTCAATTAAGCATCGTTTTTTTAATCCAAAATAATACAAATATGTATTTAATAAAAAAATTATTAAAAATGTTGACAGCATTATATTGAAGTGCTAAAATGAGTGCAAGAAAATATTAGGCTTTGTGTCTATAAAACATCACCAGAAACTTACTATAGACTGAGTGAATGTAAAGAGACTTCAGCCTTTAAAGAATTGAGAGGTAAAATTAATGAATGAATTAGAAGTTAGATTTGAACTCAACGATGAGAGAGATTATAATAATGCTATTTCATATTTAGAAAAAAATCTTATAAATTTAAGAGTGAAAATAAGCAAGTTGATGAATATTTTTAAAAATAAAAAGGAAGAGAATTTGAAAACGATGAGGTAGGTAGCTTTTATCTACAGAATTCGCCAGGAAAATGATAATAAAGCATGTGTTTTCACAAGAAAAGATACGATAAAACAAGGAATGTGGAGTGAAAGTGAAATAGAGTTAGAATCTGAAAAAAATTAGAATTTGTAAGGAATATCTTGCAAGATGGTTTTTTTCAAATATTTTCACAATAAGTAAATATAGAAAGACTTTTTCATGACGCATTAGAAAATAAAACGATTAATCTAGATAAGATTGATGGTCTTGGATTTTTATCTTGAGATAGAGATTTTTAGGAGATTTTTTTCAAAAGAAGATTATCATAATTTTTATGATAAAATGTGCGGAGAGTTCTCGTTTTTAAATTCAAAAATAGAAACAAAGGGCTATGTCCAATTAATGAGAGAAAAAAATGGACGTAATTGAAATTATCAAATAGTCTTGTTGGGATTGTTTACTCAATTGCTGGATTTGGAAGTTTGATAGCAGTAACCCTTCTTTCTACTTTTTTGAATAAGAAGGATGCCTTTATCTTGATGAATATATCAATGGCAACCATCCCACTTGTCATTATGGCGAGTGGAATAGTGGAAAATTGGATATTTTTTGGAATTTGTTATTCAATTTTGAGCGGATTAATTACAATAGCTTCTGTTTCGATTATAACAATACAGCAACAAGAAAGTACTGAGTATAATATTGGTAAAATACTTTCTAGTTCTTTTGTAATAGCTACCATTTTTGCTCCTTTTGGAGGGATACTGGCTGCTTATTTTAATTGGCTTTTAAACCCGAGATTAAGTCTAGTTATTTTGGGATTACTAAGTAGTTTATTGGTTATTCTTATAAAGAGTTATGAAAAAAAGCTAACTAAGAAAAAGAACTGCAATATTTATAAAGGAAGATTAGTGGATTAATTATCATTAGAAAAAAATAATATTAATTCGTAGTAAAATAAAAAAATTGAAAAAAAGGTTTTTACATAATGTACTACCTTTTTTTCAGATTTAATAATTATTAAGGGGATAGAACTAGAAACCAAAAATACTGAATTTTAAACTGCACCCTAAAAGTAAGATTTTTCTGTCTAACTTTTGGGGTCAGTACATTATTTCTAACTTCTGGAGTGCTTTTTCTATATTCAAATTATTTTACAGTACCCATGTACGGATGGCATGGGCAACGCCAGATTCGTCATTTGTTTTAGTGATGTATTTGGCGATTTTTTTGATTTCTGGATTTCCATTTTCCATGACAACTGGGTTGCCAACGACTTCCAGCATGGCACGGTCATTTTCTTCGTCACCAATAGCCATGGTTTCATCTTTGGTTAATTCTAGTTTTTCAGCTAGGTGGGTAATAGCTGAACCCTTGTCCACATTCTTTTTAAGGAGTTCGAGGTAGAAAGGAGCAGATTTGTTGATGGAGTAGCGTTCGTAAAATTCGGCTGGTATCTTTTCAATCGCAGAATCGAGGATTTCTGGTTCATCGATGAACATACATTTGACAATTTCCTTGTCAGCCATTTCTTCAGGAGTGCGGTAGAAAATAGGCATGCTGACGAGGGTTGATTCGTGCACTGTATATTTTCCGATATTGCGATTTGCAGTGTAGATTCCATCCTTGGTAATGGCATGCATGTGGACACCGAGCTTGCGACTGAGGAATTCCATATCTAGATAATCCTCATAGGTCAAGGATTCACTGATAATCTCATGCCTGTAGCAGTTTCTTGGACAAGGGCACCGTTGAAGGTCACCACATAGTCACCCTCGTCTCTCAACTGCAAATCATCCAGAAGTTTGGCAACACCTGCGATAGGGCGACCGGTTGCAATCACGACTTTGACACCAGCTTCTTTGGCATCTTGGATGGCAGAAAAGACTTCAGGAGTGATTTCCTTTTGGCTGTTGACTAGGGTACCGTCGATATCGACGGCGATTAGTTTAATACTCATAAATTTCCTCTTCTAGTTTTTATTTGGGGTAAAATGATCGTTCTCAATCAAGTGTAAAAATTGCTGGGTGATACTTGCGAAGATACTGTTTTGGTCCAACATTTCTTTTGGAAAATAGAAACGATTATCTCCGTGGCGACTGCCAGCAAGGGATTGGACGATAGGAGACAGGCTAGAGAGTTCGGCCAGTTCTCCATTTTTTTGTAAAATCTCAATCTGTGTCCGTGGATTTTCAGATTCGGGACGATAGATATCATAAGGGAGGTCAAAGTTCTTATGAATGGCAGTATAGTAGTCGGGATCAAAGCCAATGTCCTCAACCAATTTTCTCATGCTAGCGAGTTGGTCTTGATCTTCTTGTGAAAAGGTAATGGATTTAAAGACCTTGCGGTTGACAAAGCGTTGCGATAAGTCAGCAAGAATCTTATCAGGACTGGTCATCCAGAGTTGGAAGTAGGTATTCATCACACCATCATCCAGAGCCAGATAGTCAGACAAGGTCACATTTTTTTCAAAGAATGGTAGGAGGTGTGGAGAAGTTCGGGCAAAGAAGTCCTTGTCCTCAGGATAGAGTTCCTTGGCGCGCTTGAGAAGATTCTGTAGGAGAACTTCCATGGCCCGTGTTGCTGGGTGGAAATAGACCTGCATATACATCTGGTAGCGACTGAGGACATAGTCTTCGATGGCGTGCATGCCATTGCGCTGAAAGGCGATACCATTTTCGACAGGACGAATGACTCGGAGGATGCGAGTCAGGTCAAATTCCCCATAGGATGCTCCTGTAAAATAGGAGTCGCGCAAGAGATAGTCCATGCGGTCCGCATCAATCTGGCTAGAAATGAGTTGCACGACCTGCTTGTTAGGATAGGTATGGTCGATGACACTGGCAACCTTTTCTGGAAAATCTGGCGCCACTTGTAGCAGGACTTGGTGAATCTCTGTCTCAGGACATTGGATAATCTCCTGAGTAATGGCTTCATGGTCTGTATCAAAGAGATGTTCAAAAGTATGGGAGTAGGCACCATGCCCAAGGTCATGTAGGAGGGCCGCGGTCATGGTCAAGAGAGACTCGGCAGGATTCCATTCCTCAGGATATTTTTCTTCAAAAATCTCCGTGATGCGCCGAGCAATCTCATAGACTCCAAGACAATGGGAGAAGCGACTGTGTTCTCCACCGTGGAAGGTATAACTGGAAGTTCCCAGTTGTTTGATACGACGCAAACGCTGAAATTCTTTTGTATTAATCAAGTCATAGATGATTTGATTATTGACATGGATGTAGTTGTGAACTGGGTCACGGAATACTTTTTCGTTCATATGACCATTATAGCAAAAAGCTAGAGTTTTTGGTAAAATAGTAGGACAAGAGACAAGAAAGAGGACTTGATGTGAAGATTCGGATGCGAAATACGATTCAGTTTGATGAGCAGTTGGAAGTGATTGACCAGCTTTATGACGTGGAAGTGCATGAAAAGGGAGATTATAGCTACCTGCTTTTCTATAATGAGGAAAAAGAAAAAGTGGTTATTAAATTTCATGGTCAAGAGCTGGTGATGACCCGTTTTTCCAATCCCAAGACCATTATGCGCTTTTTAAAGGATAGTGATAGTTTAGCCTATATTCCCACACCTATGGGCATGCAGGAGTTTATCATCCAAACGAGCCATTATCAAGTAGATGGGCAAAAGATTGAGCTAGACTATCAACTGCAAAACAAAGAGGGGCTACCCTTTGCTAGCTATCGTTTAGAAATTACTTGGGGCTAGGCTCATGTCTTTTTCAAATTTACCTGGCTATCTTCTTGGATTGATTTCCTAGTGTGGTAGATTAGACTAATTTTTGGTATAATAAAAGTTATGGAAATCGAAAAAACCAATCGTATGAATGCGCTCTTTGAATTTTATGCAGCGCTTTTGACAGATAAGCAAATGAATTACATCGAGCTCTACTACGCTGATGATTATAGTCTTGCTGAGATTGCTGAAGAGTTCGGTGTCAGTCGTCAGGCTGTCTATGATAATATCAAGCGGACAGAAAAGATTCTGGAAGATTATGAGATGAAATTGCACATGTACTCGGACTACATTGTCCGCAGTCAAATTTTTGACCAGATTTTGGAGCGCTATCCCAAGGATAACTTTCTGCAGGAGCAGATAGAAATTTTAACAAGCATTGATAATAGAGAATAAGAGGAATAAAAAAATGGCATTTGAAAGTTTAACAGAACGTTTGCAGAACGTCTTTAAAAAAATCTACGTAAAAAAAGGAAAAAAATCTCTGAATCTGATGTTCAAGAGGCAACCAAAAGAAATTCGTTTGGCCTTGCTTGAGGCCGACGTTGCCTTGCCTGTTGTAAAGGACTTTATCAAGAAAGTTCGTGAGCGTGCAGTCGGCCATGAGGTCATTGATACTCTTAATCCAGCGCAACAGATTATTAAAATCGTTGATGAGGAACTGACAGCTGTTTTAGGTTCTGATACGGCTGAGATTATCAAGTCACCTAAGATTCCGACAATCATCATGATGGTTGGTTTGCAGGGGGCTGGTAAAACAACTTTTGCTGGTAAATTGGCCAACAAACTCAAGAAAGAAGAAAATGCTCGTCCTTTGATGATTGCGGCAGATATTTATCGTCCTGCGGCTATTGACCAGTTGAAAACTCTGGGTCAACAGATTGATGTGCCGGTTTTCGCTCTTGGGACAGAGGTTCCAGCTGTTGAGATTGTTCGTCAAGGTTTGGAACAAGCCCAAGCCAATCATAACGACTATGTCTTGATTGATACGGCGGGTCGTTTGCAGATTGATGAGCTTTTGATGAATGAACTTCGTGACGTAAAAGCATTGGCTCAACCAAACGAAATTCTCCTCGTGGTTGATGCCATGATTGGTCAGGAAGCGGCCAATGTTGCGCGTGAGTTTAATGCTCAGTTAGAAGTGACTGGGGTTATCCTTACCAAGATTGATGGCGATACTCGTGGTGGTGCGGCTCTATCTGTTCGTCATATTACTGGAAAACCAATCAAGTTCACTGGTACAGGTGAAAAGATTACGGACATTGAGACCTTCCACCCAGATCGCATGTCTAGCCGTATCCTTGGTATGGGGGATATGCTCACTTTGATTGAGAAAGCTTCTCAGGAATACGATGAGCAAAAAGCCCTTGAAATGGCTGAGAAGATGCGTGAAAACACCTTTGATTTCAATGATTTCATTGATCAGTTGGATCAGGTGCAAAACATGGGGCCAATGGAAGACTTGCTTAAGATGATTCCAGGTATGGCTAACAATCCAGCCCTTCAAAACATGAAGGTAGATGAACGCCAGATTGCTCGCAAACGTGCTATTGTGTCTTCGATGACACCTGAAGAACGTGAAAACCCAGATTTGCTAAATCCAAGCCGTCGACGTCGTATCGCTGCTGGTTCTGGAAATACATTTGTCGAAGTCAATAAATTCATCAAGGACTTTAACCAGGCTAAACAGCTCATGCAGGGTGTCATGTCTGGGGATATGAACAAAATGATGAAGCAAATGGGAATCAATCCAAACAACCTTCCTAAAAATATGCCAAATATGGGAGGAATGGATATGTCTGCCCTTGAAGGAATGATGGGACAAGGCGGTATGCCTGACCTGTCAGCTCTCGGAGGAGCAGGAATGCCAGATATGAGTCAGATGTTTGGTGGTGGACTAAGGGTAAAATCGGTGAATTTGCCATGAAACAATCCATGAAACGTATGGCGAATAAAATGAAAAAAGCGAAGAAGAAACGCAAGTAAGACAAAGGAAGGCCGCAGGGCTTTCCTTTTTTAGAAAGAAGAAAAATGAGCACTTCCGTAATTGGAAATGCTCGTTTTTTGGGCTCTATAATATTTGTAGTGGGTAAATCCCCTATAGATATTATGGAGCCGTTTTTATTGTAGAAAAAAAGTCCCATAAGATCTATAATGAAAAGCTACCAAACCATCATTAGAAAGAATCCTATGGAACAATTACATTTTATCACAAAACTACTCGATATCAAAGACTCAAATATCCAAATTATAGATATCATCAATAGGAATACCCACAGAGAGATCATCGCTAAACTGGACTATGAGGCCCCATCTTGTCCTGATTGTGGAAGTCAAATGAAGAAATATGACTTTCAAAAACCGTCTAAGATCCCTTACGTAGAAACGACTGGTATGGCTACTAGAATTCTACTTAGAAAACGTCGTTTTAAGTGCTATCAGTGTTCAAAAATGATGGTTGCTGAGACTCCTCTAGTAAAGAAAAATCATCAAATCCCTCGTATCATCAACCAAAAAATTGCTCAGAAGCTGATTGAAAAAACTTCTATGACTGATATTGCCCATCAGCTGGCCATCTCAACTTCAACTGTCATTCGCAAACTCAATGACTTCCGTTTTAAGCATGATTTTTCTCGTCTGCCTGAGATTATGTCTTGGGATGAGTACTCCTTTACAAAGGGAAAAATGAGTTTCATTGCACAAGATTTTGAAAAGCTCAATATCATCACTGTTCTCGAGGGAAGAACACAAGCTATTATTCGAAATCACTTTCTTAAATATGATAGAGTCGTCCGATGTCGAGTGAAAATCATTACTATGGATATGTTTAGTCCCTACTATGACTTGGCTAGACAACTTTTTCCGTGTGCTAAAATCGTTCTAGATCGATTTCATATTGTACAACATCTAAGCCGTGCTATGAGTCGTGTGCGTGTCCAAATTATGAATCAGTTTGAGCGAAAATCCCATGAATACAAGGCTATCAAGCGTTACTGGAAACTCATTCAACAAGATAGTCGTAAACTCAGTGATAAGCGATTTTATCGCCCTACTTTTCGTATGCACTTGACCAATAAAGAGATTCTAGACAAGCTTTTGAGCTATTCAGAAGACTTGAAACACCACTACCATCTCTATCAACTCTTGCTTTTTCACTTTCAGAATAAGGAACCGGATAAATTCTTTGGACTCATTGAGGACAATCTGAAGCTAGTTCATCCTCTTTTTCAGACTGTTTTTAAAACCTTTCTAAAGGACAAAGAGAAAATTGTCAACGCCCTTCAACTACCCTATTCCAACGCCAAACTGGAAGCCACCAATAATCTTATCAAACTTATCAAGCGCAATGCCTTTGGATTTCGGAACTTTGAAAACTTCAAAAAACGGATTTTTATCGCTCTGAACATCAAAAAAGAAAGGACGAAATTTGTCCTTTCTCAAGCTTAGCTTTTCTTCAACCCACTACAGTTGACAAAGAGCCGTTTTTGATGTGTTTAGATTCTTAATCTTTATTTTCGTATGGCAAGATCAAGTTCAAGATGATTCCTGTCATGGCTGATAGGGCAGTACCTGAAAGGGTAACTGGACCGAGTTTAAGGATAGCTCCTCCAAGTCCAAGGACCAACATAGCACTTGCGATGATTAGGTTACGCATTTGAGCGAAATCAACACGTTCTTTAATCAAGACTTTCAAACCGTTGCTGGCGATAACTCCATAGAGAAGGATTGACATACCACCAAGTACAGAGTTTGGAATAGTTGAAATCAAGGCAGTGAATTTACCAAGGAAGCTAAGGGCGATCGCGATGAAGGCAGCGTTACGGATAACTGAGACAGAAGCGATACGAGTCATACCAATAACCCCTGTATTTTCTCCGTAAGTTGTATTGGCTGGTCCACCAAGGAAGGCAGAAACAGAAGTTGCGATACCGTCACCAAGAAGAGTACGGTGAAGACCTGGTTCTTTCAAGAATTGACGGCCACAGATTTGACCCAAAACAGTATGGTCTCCGATATGTTCAGAAATTGTTACGATAGCGATTGGCAAGATAGCGATGGTTTCTGGACCAAAGTAAAGATTGTACTCTTTAAAGGCACCACCTGTGCTAAATGGCAAGTAGAAACCAGGAATTTCAAACCAGTTAGCTTTAAGAACTGGTGTAAAATCAACCAAACCAAGAGTTAGTGCGAATAGGTAACCACCGATAATGGCAAAGAGGAATGGAATGATTCTTAGGAAGCCTTTTCCTTTTGTATTGATAAAGGCAGCAATCAAGAAAGTAACAACTGCTACAAGAGCATTTTTCCAATTTCCATCAGCTACAAGACCAGCATTGGTAACAGCTGAACCTGCAAGTCCAAGACCGATAACGATGATCATAGGTCCGATGATGATTGGTGGCAAGAGTTTATCAATCCATTTTGTACCTGCAAAACGAACACCAGCAGCCACAAGGACATAGACTAAACCAGTCAAGATAACCCCTGTTTGAGCAGCAGATACATCACCACCCATTTCTTTCATAGCAAGCGACATTGCTGTGATAAAGGCAAATGAAGAACCTAGATAAACTGGAACTCTAAAACCAGTTGCGATCATGTAGATGAGTGTTCCAACACCTGAAGCAAAAAGGGCAACAGATACAGGCATTCCCAAAATCAAGGGTACCAAGATGGTCGCTCCAAACATGGCGAAAACGTGTTGGAAACTAAGGAGAATTCCTTTTCCAGCTGAAGGACGTTGGTCAACGTCTAGTAACAAATCAACAGTTGATTCTTGTTTCATATAAACCTCACTTTTGGGCATCAAAAAAGAGCCCATTATTTTACAGCAATAGGCCCTCAGAGTAAGACTTCTCAAAAATCTAGACTTTAAAGAGTTTTATATATTTCTGCGTCTTCGTCACCTCACGGGATGACATTAAAAACCTTTGCTTGTGATAGTATAGCAAAAATTACAAACTTTGTAAATATTTTTTTACTTAAAAATTTAAAGCGGGCGTTTATTTGGCATGCCAGCCTTACGTGGGTATTTGTTGGGCGTTTCTTTTTTCTTTTCTACCACTGTGATATAACGCGGATCTCCATTTGGTAGGGCGTAGCTGAGATTGTCTTCGACCTTACTAAAAAGGAGGTTGAGGGCATTCTTAGCTTCTAGTAACTCCTCAGGGGCATTACTGGCCTTGAGTGCCAATAGTTTGCCACCAACTTGCAGGTAAGGAATTGTCAATTCAGACAAGACTTGCATACGGGCTACAGCACGAGCCGTTACAAATCATAGTGAGCACGGAATTTCTTGTCTTGGGCAAAATCTTCGGCACGTCCATGGTAGAAGTGAACACCGTCCAAATCCAGTTCTTGAGCCAACAGTTGGAGGAAGTTGATGCGCTTGTTGAGAGAATCAATGATAGTCACATCTAGCTGAGGATAGAGAATTTTCATTGGTAGACTAGGAAATCCTGCCCCAGCCCCGATATCAAGCAGTTTGATAGTTTCATTGGGAATCAAGCCTTGCAGAATAGGTGCAATCGAATCGTAAAAATGTTTGAGATAAACTTCTTCCTTGTCCGTAATAGCTGTTAAATTAATCTTTTCATTCCACTCGACCAAGAGCTCAAAATAACGTTCAAATTGTTTTTTTTGCTGGTCCGAAAGTGGAAGATTCTGCTCGGCAAGCAGGTTGTAAAATATTTCTGGTTTCATAGTTATTTCCTTCTTTAGTATCATCTTATTTTACCACAATCATTAAAAATTTGATATACTGGTACTAATCTAAAAGTAGAAAGGACTTATATCATGACTTGGATTATTCTTGGAGTTATCGCTCTTATTGTTATTTTTGTAATTGTTAGCTATAACGGTTTGGTTAAGAATCGTATGCAAACCAAGGAGGCTTGGAGCCAAATTGATGTTCAGTTGAAACGTCGAAATGACCTCTTGCCAAACTTGATTGAGACTGTAAAAGGTTATGCTAAATATGAAGGTTCTACCCTTGAAAAGGTGGCAGAACTACGTAACCAAGTGGCGGCAGCGACTTCACCAGCAGAAGCTATGAAAGCTAGTGATGCCCTTACTCGTCAAGTTTCAGGTATTTGCAGTTGCAGAAAGCTATCCAGATTTGAAAGCTAGTGCCAACTTTGTTAAATTGCAAGAGGAGTTGACCAATACAGAAAATAAAATTTCTTACTCTCGTCAACTCTACAATAGTGTTGTCAGCAACTACAATGTAAAATTAGAAACTTTCCCAAGCAATATTATCGCTGGAATGTTTGGATTTAAAGCAGCAGATTTTCTTCAAACACCAGAAGAGGAAAAGGCAGTTCCTAAAGTTGATTTTAGCGGTTTAGGTGACTAAGATGTTGTTTGATCAAATTGCAAGCAATAAACGAAGAACCTGGATTTTGTTGCTGGTATTTTTCCTACTCTTAGCTCTTGTTGGCTATGCGGTTGGTTACCTCTTTATGCGATCTGGGCTTGGTGGTTTGGTTATCGCACTGATTATCGGCTTTATCTATGCCTTGTCTATGATTTTTCAATCGACAGAGATTGTCATGTCCATGAATGGAGCGCGTGAGGTGGATGAACAAATGGCACCAGACCTCTACCATGTATTAGAAGATATGGCTATGGTGGCTCAGATTCCAATGCCCCGTGTTTTCATCATTGATGATTCAGCCTTAAATGCCTTTGCAACAGGTTCTAACCCTCAAAATGCGGCGGTTGCTGCGACGTCAGGTCTCCTAGCTATCATGAATCGTGAGGAGCTAGAAGCTGTTATGGGGCATGAAGTCAGTCATATCCGTAACTATGATATTCGAATTTCGACTATTGCCGTTGCCCTTGCCAGTGCTATCACCATGCTTTCTAGTATGGCAGGTCGTATGATGTGGTGGGGTGGAGTAGGTCGCAGACGAAGTGACGATGATAGAGATGGAAATGGCTTAGAAATCATTATGCTAGTGGTTTCCCTACTTGCAATTGTGCTGGCACCTCTCGCTGCAACATTGGTGCAACTAGCTATTTCTCGTCAGAGGGAATTTCTAGCTGATGCTTCCAGCGTCGAGTTGACCCGCAATCCTCAAGGGATGATTAATGCTCTACGTAAATTGGATAATAGTGAACCAATGCATCACCACGTCGATGATGCCAGCAGTGCACTTTATATCAATGATCCCAAGAAAGGGGGAGGGTTCCAAAAACTCTTTTATACCCACCCACCTATCTCAGAACGGATTGAACGTTTAAAACATATGTAGAAAGAATCCAGAGGTTGTCTCTGGATTTTTGCTATGTTCAAGATTTATAAATCTTCTAAATTAACTAGCTCCAAACCGTGTTCTGTTAAGCGATAGATGGTTGAACAGACCTCTTTTAAGAAACGACGGTCATGCGAAACAGTGATGATTCCGCCTGGATAAGTGGCAAAGAGTTTTCTGATTTCGGGTTGAGAAGTTGGAGAAAAGTTTCGTGTGGGTTCATCCAGAAGGAGAAAGTTTGGTTTGCGCAGGACTAAATCCAAAAGCAGGAGTTTACCCTGTTGCCCGCCAGATAAGGAGCGAATTTGATGTTGCATTTCTGGATAACTGAAATTGAGACTGGCTAAGTGAGATTGGATTTTCTGTAGTTCCTCTTTTTCTCCAGTTTGGCTGAGATAGGTTATTGGGGATAAATCCAATTGCAGTTTCTTGTGATAATCTTGTGGCATAACACCAAGCGAAATCTCTCTTTTGGCATTTAGTAGTTGTTGCAATTTGTCTAACAGAGTCGATTTTCCAACACCATTTGAGCCGATGATACCGATTTTTTCTTGGCCACGGATAGTTAGTTGTAACTCCTGAGCCAAAACGCGCTCGCTAATGGACAAATTTTCCTTTTCCAGTTGGATTAATGTTTTAGAAGCTGGTAATGGTTGGATGTCTGAAAAGAAAAGTTGGATTTGTTCTTCTTCAAGTGGCTTTTGGGTCATGGACTGAGCTGCCCTTTCGTAGCGTTTTTCTTGTGAGAGGACAGTTTTCATCTTTTTAGCCAATAGGCGACCGGCAGTACTGTCTTTGGTAGCTCGAAGTGCAGTTTCTACATTTTGCTTGACTCGCCGATGTTTTTCCATGGTTTTATCATAGGCTCTTTGGTCGTTAGCAGCTTGCTGACTTTGTCTGGTAAAATTAGCCTTTCTCTGCTCACTATAGCGATCATAGTCTAAATGCTCTACTAGCGTTTCAGGTTCTTTCCGGTGCTTGACCAGTCGCAAGTGGACGATAGTATCTGCCGTTTGAGAAAGAAATTCTTCATCATGGGAAATGAAAATAACAGTTTGCCTAATCTTTCGAATCTGACCTTTTAGCCAATCAACAGTCTCAAGGTCTAGGTCATTTGAAGGTTCATCTAAAAATAGAATTTCAAAGGGTTTGGCTAACTCATGGATGAGCTGAATTTTCAAAGCTTCGCCACCCGAAAGGCTCCCAATCTCTTGATCGCTAGCGAAACGATCACTATCAAAATGCAATTCCTCAGCCAAACAATAGAGAATACTATAGTCTAAATCAGCAGAATCTAAGAAGAAGTAGTCGTGCAGAGTTTTCTTTTTCAGCTCCTCAGGGAGTTTTTGAGGAATGTAGGCCAGAGACTGATGGTCAGACTGGATCTCTCCCTTTATAGTGAAATCAGGTAAATCTTCCTCCATTAAAGTTTTAAGCAAGGTTGATTTGCCATTTCCTTCTTCACCAATAATAGCTACCTTTTCCCCGTCTTGGATAATCATGTTTAAGTCTGATACAAGGTCCCGTAAATCTTTGTTTTGAGTGATAGTTAGATGATTGATTTTTATCATATTGTTGCCCTTTCTAGAATGTCGATAGTGCATAACAAAAAGCTCTACTTTACCTAGTAGAGCCCAAAGTCTATGTCAAAAAAACTCTATTAATATGCCAGAAAAAGAGCATAAAAGAGCACACAAAAAGAGACAAAAACAAGATCTACTAAATAAAGTTTCTTTATTTGATAGACTTAGTTGTTCATGTCTCCCCTACCTCCGAGTATTAGTATCTTTATCCTATACCTTTAAGGAAATTTTGTCAACAGAAAACTGGAAATTCCAAGTTCTAAAATCCGAGTGGTAAGCATTAGTAATGAACTCTTTGTCTTCCATGTGAGCATCCTCCTTACTACTCAGTATAGCGCTACAAAATAAAAACATCATAGTAAATATGCCAAAAAATTCGAATTTTAATTACAAAGTTTGCTGGGCTGATTTGTAGCCTTTTCATGGTATAATCAAGAGAGTAAATCTTTATGGAGGAAGTATGAAATTAAATATTCAAGAAATTCGTAAGCAGTCTGAAGGCTTGCATTTTGAACAAACGTTAGACCTAGCCGCCGACCTACGTGCACGTAATCAAGAAATTTTAGATGTGAAAGATATTCTTGCAGTTGGGAAAGTACAGTACGAAGACCGTATGTATTTCTTAGATTATCAACTATCTTATACCATTGTTCTTGCTTCAAGTCGCAGTATGGAACCAGTTGAGTTAGCTGAATCTTATCCAGTCACAGAAGTTTTCATGGAAGGCGCAACCAACCAGTTAGATCAAGAAGTTCTAGATGACGACTTGGTCTTGCCTATCGAAAATGGAGAGCTAGACCTTGCTGAGAGCGTGTCAGACAATATCTTGCTCAATATCCCTATTAAGGTTTTGACGGCTGAAGAAGAGGCTGGACAAGGATTTGTGTCAGGAAATGACTGGCAAATCATGACAGAGGAAGAATACCAAGCCCAACAAGCAGTTAAGAAAGAAGAAAATAGTCCTTTTGCTGGCTTACAAGGACTATTTGACGGAGACGAATAATGGTCTTGTCAAAAAAACGCGCACGAAAGGTGCTTGAAGAAATCATTGCTCTTTTCCCGGATGCCAAGCCTAGTCTTGATTTTACCAATCATTTTGAACTATTGGTTGCGGTCATGTTGTCAGCCCAGACGACAGATGCAGCGGTAAATAAGGCAACGCCAGGTCTCTTTGCTGCCTTTCCAACGCCACAAGCCATGTCTGTGGCAACTGAGAGTGAAATTGCTTCACACATTTCTCGCTTGGGATTGTATCGGAATAAGGCTAAATTCCTTAAAAATGTGCCCAACAGTTACTAGACGATTTTGACGGTCAAGTTCCTCAGACACGTGAAGAATTAGAAAGTCTAGCAGGTGTTGGTCGCAAGACAGCCAATGTTGTCATGAGTGTAGGATTTGGGATTCCAGCCTTTGCAGTTGATACTCATGTGGAGCGTATTTGCAAACACCACGATATCGTCAAAAAATCAGCGACACCGCTTGAGGTGGAAAAGCGGGTCATGGATATCTTGCCACCGGAGCGGTGGTTGGCAGCCCATCAGGCCATGATTTATTTTGGACGAGCCATTTGTCATCCTAAAAATCCGGAGTGTGACCAGTACCCACAATTATATGATTTTAGCAATTTATAAGATGGGGTATCAAAAGTTTTTGCTTGATTTTAAGCATGCTTTGTGCTATAGTAATTGATAACTAAATATTCCTTTAAACCTGTCCCGTGAGGCAGGCAAGGAGCGCGATAAAGTAGAAGGGTGAAGTCTATACTGTTTGCAGTAGGGCTCGCTTAGCTATACATTTCAAGTCTCCTTGTTTAAGGAGACTTTTCTTTTTGGAGGTTTGTCATGAAGACAAAAGAAGTTGTAGACGAATTGACCGTCAAACGAGCGATTACGCGTATTACTTATGAGATTATCGAGCGCAACAAAGATTTAAATAAAATCGTCTTGGCTGGTATTAAAACTCGCGGTGTCTTTATCGCCCACCGTATCCAAGAACGTTTGGAACAGTTAGAAAATCTTTCAGTTCCTGTTGTAGAATTGGATACTAAACCTTTCCGTGACGATATTAAAAGTGGAGAAGATACTTCTTTGGTTTCTGTTGATGTGACAGACCGTGAAGTTATCTTGGTGGACGATGTACTTTATACAGGCCGTACCATCCGCGCTGCTATTGATAATATTGTCGGTCATGGCCGTCCTGCGCGCGTGAGTTTAGCAGTCTTAGTCGATCGTGGACATAGAGAATTGCCAATCCGTCCAGATTACGTTGGGAAAAATATCCCAACCAGTCGTTCTGAAGAAATCATCGTAGAGATGGCAGAACTTGATGGCCAAGATAGAGTTCTGATTACTGAAGAAGCTTAGAAAGCTAAAGGAGTAGCCATGTCAGAAAATCAACAAGCATTGAACCATGTGGTGTCCATGGAAGACCTCACTGTCGATCAAGTGATGAAATTGATCAAGCGAGGAATTGAGTTTAAAAATGGAGCTCAGCTTCCCTACGAGGACCATCCGATTGTCTCCAATCTTTTCTTTGAGGATTCTACACGGACGCATAAGTCCTTTGAAGTGGCAGAGATTAAACTGGGGCTGGAACGACTTGACTTTGATGTGAAGACTAGTTCAGTTAATAAAGGGGGAGACACTTTATGATACCATTTTGACTCTGTCTGCTTTAGGGGTGGATGTCTGTGTGATTCGCCACCCAGAGGTAGACTACTACAGGGAGTTAATTGCTAGTCCGACGATTACGACTTCCATCATCAATGGTGGAGATGGTTCAGGCCAACACCCTAGCCAGAGCTTGCTTGATTTGATGACCATTTATGAGGAATTTGGCCACTTTGAGGGGCTTAAGGTTGCTATTGCAGGTGACTTGGACCACTCACGTGTTGCCAAATCCAATATGCAGATTTTGAAACGCTTGGGAGCTGAACTTTACTTTGCTGGACCTGAGGAATGGAGAAGTCAAGAGTTTGCAGACTATGGACAGTTTGTAACTATTGATGAAATCATTGATCAGGTGGATGTCATGATGTTTCTCCGTGTGCAACATGAACGCCATGATAGTGGAGCTGTCTTTTCAAAAGAAGACTACCATGCCCAACATGGCTTGACTCAAGAACGTTACGATCGTTTGAAAGAAACAGCAATCCTTATGCACCCAGCTCCAGTCAATCGCGATGTGGAAATCGCAGATCACTTGGTTGAAGCACCAAAATCACGGATTGTCCAACAAATGACCAATGGTGTCTTTGTTCGAATGGCAATCTTAGAATCCGTACTGGCGAGTAGAAACGCCAACTAAAACACAAGACGTTAAAAGACGCCAGTGAGCGTCCACGAGAGGTGAAAATATGACAAAAAGACTTCTAGTATTAGAAGATGGCACAGTTTTTGAAGGCAAGGCCTTCGGAGCAGATATTGATGTAACAGGCGAAATCGTCTTTAATACAGGGATGACCGGCTACCAAGAATCCATTACAGACCAGTCTTATAATGGACAAATCTTGACCTTTACTTATCCTTTGGTAGGAAATTATGGAATCAACCGTGATGATTACGAATCCATTATTCCAACTTGTAAGGGAGTCGTTGTTTTTGAAGAAGCACGTAGAGCAAGTAACTGGCGCAATCAAATGACGCTGGATGAATTTTTGAAAGCCAAGAAAATACCAGGTATCTCAGGTATTGATACGCGTGCCCTTACCAAGATTATCCGTAAGCATGGTACGATGCGTGCAACCTTGACCCATGTTGGGGATAGTATGGACCATGTGACGGATCAGCTTCAAGCAACAGTCTTGCCTACCGACAATATCAAGCAGGTTTCTACTAAAACTTCCTATCCAGCTCCAGGAGTTGGTTTGAGTGTTGTCTTGGTGGACTTTGGTCTCAAGCACTCAATCTTACGTGAACTTTCTAAACGCAACTGTAACGTGACGGTTGTTCCTTACTCAACAACGGCGGAAGAAATTCTCCATCTCAATCCTGACGGAGTTATGTTGTCAAATGGTCCAGGTAACCCAGAAGATGTTCCACAAGCACTTGACATGATTCGTGGTGTGCAAGGAAAAATTCCAATCTTTGGTATTTGTATGGGACATCAACTCTTCGCCATGGCAAATGGTGCTAAGACCTACAAGATGAAATTTGGTCACCGTGGATTCAACCATGCGGTACGTGAAATTGCTACAGGCCGTGTAGACTTTACCAGCCAGAACCATGGTTATGCAGTTAGCCGTGAGGATTTGCCAGAACACTTGATTATCACCCACGAAGAAATCAATGACAAGTCAGTTGAAGGTGTGCGTCACAGATACCAACCAGGTTTTTCTGTACAATTCCACCCAGATGCAGCTCCTGGGCCACATGACGCTAGCTACTTATTTGACGAGTTTATCGAGATGATGGAAGCTTTTAAACAAGCAAACTAAGAACGAGTAAAAGCTCGTCGGAGAATTTATGTAACTGAACACGGACGGAAAACTTGGAATTTAGAGAAACCAATTTGGATTGTCAATCCTTCTTTGGTTTCCTAAAATTCAATCGTTTTCTATTCGTCCTTTGTATCTTATTTATTGTCGCCCTGAGAGGCTACGAATAGAAAGGCAGGTCGTTTCTTTTAGTCGCTATCAGGCGAACTAAAAACTCCCTGCACTAGATTTTTTACCGAAAAGTATCGTTTCGCTAAAAAATCGTCGGAGAATTTATTTAATGTCAACCTGAGAGTTGCCAAATAGAAAGGAGAAGGGTGCTCCGTATTTGCTGAACTGAATACGGGCTACGGACGGTGCTAAAAAGATAGTTATTCCTAGAACTGATAGTTCTTCGTCATAATTCCTATTTTAGCTTTGTCCGCTTGACGCCCTTAATATCTTATATATGCCTAAACGTACTGATATTCAAAAAATTATGGTGATTGGTTCTGGTCCGATTATTATTGGTCAGGCTGCTGAGTTTGACTACGCTGGGACCCAGGCTTGCTTGTCATTGAAAGAGGAAGGTTATGAGGTTGTCTTGGTGAACTCAAACCCTGCAACCATCATGACAGACAAGGAGATTGCGGACAAAGTTTACATCGAACCAATTACACTTGAGTTTGTGACACGTATTCTTCGTAAGGAACGTCCAGATGCCTTACTGCCAACGCTTGGTGGTCAAACAGGGCTCAATATGGCCATGGAACTGTCTAAAAACGGTATTCTAGATGAGCTTGGCGTTGAACTTCTAGGTACTAAATTATCTGCCATTGACCAAGCGGAGGACCGTGACCTCTTTAAACAATTGATGGAGGAATTGAATCAACCAATTCCAGAGTCTGAAATTGTCAACACAGTAGAAGAAGCAGTTGCCTTTGCAGCGACAATTGGCTACCCAGTCATTGTCCGCCCAGCCTTCACCCTTGGTGGTACTGGTGGTGGTATGTGTGCCAACGAGGAAGAATTGCGTGAAATCGCTGAAAATGGGTTGAAATTGTCACCTGTTACCCAATGTTTGATTGAACGTTCAATCGCAGGTTTCAAGGAAATTGAGTACGAAGTGATGCGTGACTCAGCTGACAATGCTTTGGTTGTTTGTAACATGGAAAACTTTGACCCAGTTGGGATTCACACAGGAGATTCTATTGTATTTGCCCCTGCGCAAACCATGTCAGACTATGAAAACCAAATGCTTCGTGATGCGAGCTTGAGCATTATTCGTGCCCTCAAGATTGAAGGTGGATGTAACGTTCAGCTAGCCCTTGATCCACACAGCTTCAAGTACTATGTCATCGAAGTAAACCCTCGTGTATCCCGTTCGTCAGCCCTTGCGTCTAAGGCAACAGGTTACCCGATTGCCAAATTGGCTGCTAAGATTGCCGTTGGTTTGACCTTGGATGAGGTTATCAATCCAGTTACAGGTTCAACCTATGCCATGTTTGAGCCAGCCCTTGACTACGTCGTTGCGAAAATTCCACGTTTCCCATTTGATAAGTTTGAAAAAGGTGAGCGTCGTCTTGGTACTCAGATGAAGGCGACTGGAGAAGTTATGGCTATCGGTCGTAACATCGAAGAGTCACTTCTTAAAGCTTGTCGTTCACTTGAAATTGGCGTTCACCACAATGAAATGCCAGAACTTGCAGCAGTTTCTGATGATGCTTTGATTGAAAAGGTTGTGAAAGCCCAAGATGACCGTCTCTTCTATGTGTCAGAAGCTATTCGCCGTGGCTACACACCAGAAGAAATTGCTGAATTGACTAAGATTGATATCTTCTATCTTGATAAACTCCTACATATCTTTGAAATTGAGCAGGAGTTGGGTGCCCATCCACAAGATCTTGAAGTTTTGAAAACTGCAAAATTGAATGGATTTTCAGACCGTAAGATTGCTGAACTATGGGAAACGACAGCTGACCAAGTTCGCCAGCTTCGTTTGGAAAACAAGATTGTTCCAGTTTATAAGATGGTCGATACTTGTGCGGCAGAATTTGACTCTGAAACACCATACTTCTATTCAACCTATGGTTGGGAAAATGAATCTATCAAGTCTGATAAGGAATCTGTACTAGTCCTAGGTTCTGGTCCAATCCGTATAGGTCAAGGTGTTGAGTTTGACTACGCAACTGTTCACTCGGTTAAGGCTATTCAGGCGGCTGGCTATGAAGCCATCATCATGAACTCAAACCCAGAGACCGTTTCAACAGACTTCTCTGTATCAGACAAGCTTACTTTGAGCCATTGACATTCGAAGATGTTATGAATGTCATCGACTTGGAGCAACCAAAAGGGGTTATCGTTCAGTTCGGCGGTCAAACAGCCATCAACCTTGCGGAGCCATTGGCAAAAGCAGGTGTGACCATTTTGGGAACGCAAGTCGCTGACCTAGACAGAGCTGAAGACCGTGACCTCTTTGAGCAAGCTCTAAAAGATTTGGATATTCCACAGCCACCAGGACAAACGGCTACCAATGAAGAAGAAGCAGTTCTTGCAGCTCGCAAGATTGGCTTCCCAGTTCTTGTCCGCCCATCTTATGTACTTGGTGGACGTGCCATGGAAATCGTTGAAAACGAAGAAGACCTTCGCTCTTATATGCGTACTGCGGTTAAGGCAAGTCCAGACCACCCTGTTCTTGTTGACTCTTATATCGTCGGACAAGAGTGTGAAGTCGATGCCATTTCAGACGGACAAAATGTCCTCATCCCAGGTATCATGGAGCATATTGAACGTGCTGGTGTCCACTCAGGTGACTCAATGGCCGTTTACCCACCACAAATCTTGTCGCAAAAGGTGCAAGAAACAATCGCAGACTATACTAAACGCCTAGCAATCGGTCTTAACTGCCTTGGAATGATGAACATCCAGTTTGTTATCAAGGATGAAAAAGTCTACGTTATTGAGGTCAATCCACGTGCCAGCCGTACGGTTCCATTTCTTTCTAAAGTGACCAATATCCCTATGGCTCAAGTAGCAACCAAGCTCATTCTTGGTCAAAAACTTGAAGAACTTGGCTACCAAGATGGGCTTTACCCTGAAAGCACTCGTGTTCATATCAAGGCACCTGTCTTCTCCTTTACCAAACTAGCTAAGGTAGACAGCTTACTTGGTCCTGAAATGAAGTCAACAGGGGAAGTTATGGGTTCTGATACGACTTTAGAAAAAGCTCTCTATAAGGCTTTTGAAGCTTCTTACTTACACTTGCCAACTTTTGGTAACGTTGTATTTACCATCGCTGATGATGCCAAAGAAGAAGCCTTGGACTTGGCTCGTCGTTTCCAAAATATTGGCTATGGAATCCTTGCGACAGAAGGGACAGCAGCCTTCTTTGCCAGTCATGGATTGCAAGCCCAACCTGTTGGTAAGATTGGTGATGACGATAAGGACATTCCAAGTTTTGTTCGCAAAGGAAGAATTCAAGCTATCATTAACACAGTTGGAACCAAACGAACTGCAGACGAAGATGGTGAGCAAATCCGTCGTTCAGCCATTGAACACGGAGTGCCCCTCTTCACAGCCCTAGATACAGCTAATGCTATGCTTAAGGTACTTGAAAGTCGTAGCTTTGTCACAGAAGCGATCTAGTTGAGAAAAAATTTTCACAGTTTTAAAGCCAGCGTCATAAATCGCTGGCTTTTACAATACTGATGTTGCTTATTTCAACTATCATTCTTTCCTTAAGAATCATTCTACAATTTGATATAATAAGGAAGAATTGGAAATAGAATACTATTTTCATTATATTTTCAAAAATTCCATTAAGAAAATAGGTAAAGACAAGATTAGAAAGTGAATATTCCTATGTCTTCTTACAAAAAGGTCTCTCTTTCTGAGATCAACCAATCTATTGAAACTCCCAATAACAATCATTTTTGGCAAAATCTAAAAGCATTTTTAGGACCTGGAGCCCTTGTAGCAGTTGGTTATATGGATCCCGGTAACTGGATTACAAGTGTAGTTGGTGGTGCTTCTTACAAATATAGTCTCTTATTTGTTATTTTGATTTCATCTATTATTGCCATGCAGTTACAACAGATGGCTGGAAAGCTCGGTATCGTGACTAGAATGGATTTAGCGCAAGCAACAGCTCATCATGCTCCCAAATGGCTCCGCTATAGTCTGTGGGTGATTTTAGAATTAGCTTTAATGGCGACAGACTTGGCTGAAGTTTTAGGGTCAGCGATTGCCTTAAATCTTTTGTTTAAAATACCTATTATGGTTGCTATCCTCCTAACCGTTTTAGATGTATTTCTTTTACTTTTGTTGATGAAGTTTGGGTTCAAGAAGATTGAAGCTATTGTTACGACTCTTATCTTAACTATATTAGGTATTTTTTCTTATCTGGTGGCTTTATCCAATCCAAGTATTCAGGGAATATTTAGTGGTTATTTACCGACTTCGACTTTATTTGAAAGTCGCCTTCCGGGACATGAGAGTCAATTGACCTTGGCTTTAGGGATTGTAGGAGCGACAGTCATGCCCCATAATCTCTATCTTCATTCATCCCTATCGCAAACAAGGAAAATCAATCACAAAGATAAGAAGGACGTCCGAAAAGCAGTGCGCTTTATGACCTGGGATTCAAATCTTCAGTTGTCCTTAGCTTTTGTTGTCAATTCCTTGTTGCTCATTTTGGGTGCCTCCCTCTTTTTTGGTCATGCATCTGAAATTACCTCAGTGGATTATCCGTATCGGTACACGTATTTTTGCCTTGCTACCTGTGATTATAGTCGCCGTCTTATTTGGACATCAAGAAAAACCTTGGATCAGTTATTGGTTTACTCACAGGTCTTTCTGTCAATTGCTCTTCCGTTTTCAATCTTTCCTTTAATCTATTTGACCTCTAAGAAGTCACTAATGGGAGAATTTACTAATGCCAAGTGGAACACAATCCTAGGTTACGCAGTTGCAATTATCTTAACAATTCTTAATATCAAGCTTCTTTTAGATATTTTTTAAACTTGTTTAAATTAGGTCTTAAGTATTAGCTTGAAGATTGATAAAGTGATAATAGTAGTGGTTGATTTATGAAATGAAGTACTAAAAAGAGGTTGGGAAAAACTCAATTTCAGTAGAAAATGTAGTAAATCTTCCCAAAATAAAACGCATAGTATCAAGGTTTCAACCCCTGATATTATGCGTTTTTTGATTTTAAAGACTTTTTTCCCAGCCTCTTTGTAGTTTGTATGATCTCCCTCAATCAGTTTTTGCGATAAGCTTTAATACTATGACTATACCATTCTTGCATTTCCTTTGATGGTGGTGTCATATAATCCCCATACATCTGAGTTAAAAATTGGTCATATTTTTTTGGCACAGGCAACATACGACCTTCAAACTCAGTTAAGATGAGTTCTTTAAAGGTATCAACTGGGAAGACTTCTTTCATTCCTTCCTTACCGATCCCAATTCCTCCTTCATATTGAGGAGAGTTGGTTGTAGCATTTTTGACTAGCTGATCAATTTTCTTGTAAAAGTAACGGGGATTGACCACTCGGAGGGCGTACCAGCTACATAATCTTAGAAAATCTTTGAATTTGCTATCACCGTGAACTGCGCGTGATTTTTTGATATAAGCTAGTTGACGAAGGGCTACATACTTATAACTCTTGTCGACAATGCTCAAGTCTGTAAAGCGATCAATTGGGAAGACATCGATAAAGAGACTGGTGTCATGACGCTTGTACTTAACATGGTCTTCGATAACAGTAGAAGTATCCAAAATCGATGCGAAATTATGGAAGTACCAAGAAGAAGTGTCGTAGGAGAGAACCTTATAACGTGGATGGTCTTCTTCCTCAATAATCTTCAGTAAACGCTCATAATCTTCACGATAGAGAGAAATATCGATATCATCATCCCAGGGAATCATACCTTTGTGGCGGATAGCTCCAAGCATGGTTCCATAACTGAGAAAATAAGGAATATCATGTTTCTTACAAGTCTCATCAATATAGTCTAGCAGGGCTAGTTGAATTTCTTTAATTTCTTCTTTTTACTAAATATTGCATCCTAATCCTCCAATTTATAAGCGTGAAATTCATGACTGTAGAAGCGTTTTTCTTCTGGTGGTAGGGTCATATAATCTCCCATAAAATTGCGTCAAAATAGTATCAAATTTTTCAGGTGCAGGAAGGCTTAAATTCTCAAAGGGTAAATCGATTGTTTTATCGAAGGTACCACTTGGGAAGACTTCCTTTTCCTTAAATTTAGAAGGGATAAAAGCCATATACTGCCCATTCTCACGACTATATTTTTGAATTTCTTTCTCGATTTTATTTGCAAAATAACGAGGAGAAACAGGTCGAAGAAGCAACCAAAAGGCTGTTCGTATCCAATCTTTTAAAAGGCTATCCTTTATAGACAATATTTTTATGTTTACTGAAAGACAGAAGTTTGAAGCTTTCCAGTTTATAACAAGTATCAATGACCTTAGGATCATCAAAGCGATCCATAGGGAAAATATCGATAAAAACACCTGACTCATAGGTTTTTGTATTCCGAGTATCAATAATTTTAGTCGTACTGTCGGTGATTTTGATAAAGTTGTTAAAGTAGTTCTTATCAGTTTCTAAGGATAGGAGCTTATATTTACTTTCTTCCTTTTGAAAGATGTTAATAAATCGTTGGTAGTCTTCTCGAGGCATGGACAGATCAATATCGTCGTCCCAAGGAATAAAGCCCTGATGTCGAACTGCCCCAATCAGAGTACCCGTAGTTAATAATATAGTTGATATTGTGCTTTTTACAGAGAGTATCAATATAATCCAAAATTTCTAATTCAATTTGTTTGGCATCTTCAATGGTTAGTTGTTTCATTCTAAACTCCTATGATCTTTTGAATTTATTTTTTAAGGCTAGGACATGGTTTAAAAATTCATAGAAAATGCTATCTTTGGTGAAGGCAAGTAGACCAATATAAGAGATGGCTGATAGCAAGACAATCAAACCAGTATTAATCAAAAATGGCAAATTAATGACCATATCCACAGGATACAAGAAATTAATCAGGAAATAAATTCCTACAAAGGAAAGTGAAAAGAGCGAGTATCGAACAGTATAGCTAAAGATATGTCCTAAGTGGATGAGTTGTTTTCTATGGATGAAAATGATATAGAAAACAAGTAGAGAGGCCTCTGATAGCATAGTTGTCAGTAAGTAGTATTCAGGAGCTACGATATGGTTGAAAAAGAGGAGACTATTTAAGCCCAAATTGAGTAGCCCAGCAAAGACTGTGTAAACTGTGATACGTTTTTCATAGCCATTTGTAAAGAGAATTTGGGAACCAAGAATGGTATCTAGTGCCAGGATAATCGTCCGAAAAGCGAAGAGAGAGGTTAAGATACCACCTCCGATATATTTTTCACTACCGTAAAGTAGGATGGCATTTGGTCCTAAAACCATGAGTCCAAAGCTCAGTGGAATGATAAAGAAGTTAAAGATTCGACTGCCCCTGTTAACCAGAGAAACATAGGCTTCTTTGTCTCCTTTACCCAAATAGTAACTGAGACGAGGCACACTCACTCCAATTGCACCTGTTACAACCCCAGCTATAACGGTCACAATTCGCTGAGCCATGGTATAGTAACTAACGTTGACATCAATCCCTGTTTTAACGAGGAAGAGACGGTCCAAAAATGTGAAGAGCATATTGGCATTGGCAAAGACCAACATGGCTGTTAAAGGGAGAAAGAGCGGTTTAAAATCACTTAGGTGAATCTTAACAAGTTTGATGTCTCTTTTAATCCAAAAATAACTAATCAGATAGTTAATTAGTGTCGATAAACTCATTACAAGTGTATAGACAACAATATCGTGTTCATTTTTGACAAACAGGAAAATAGAGGCTAGCATCAGGATACGGATGAAGGCAGTCTTGTAAAAGAGAAAACTGTAATTTTCCAGAGCTTCATTGACCCACTCGATTGAAAAAATCTGGGCAATGAGTTGAATCCCCATAACAAGGTAGACTTTTTTGACGATTGGATTATCTGTAAAGAAGAGAGGATAGGATAGGATATAGACAGCGGTGGTCAAAATCGTACAAGCTATGCACAAATAAAAAAGACTAGAGAAGGTTCTATTCAGATCTTTTTTGTTATCCTTGACATTACTGATGGCCCGTAAACCGTAGTTATAGACCCCATAAGTCGCAAAGGGCAAGAAAAATGACAAAATAGTGTCGACAGAGTTGAAGTAACCATAGTCAGTTCGATCCAAGACACGCGCGACGTAGGTTCCAGTTAGGATGGGAAAAATAATATTTAAGACACGAATTCCCATGTAAGATAGAGCATTTAATTTTATACTTTTCATTCAATTTACCTCGTTTTTCATTATATCATAAAGTCAGCTAATAAGAAATGAAGGGCAGTAATACTCTTCGAAAATCAAATTCAAACCACGTCAACGTCGCCTTGCCGTACTCAAGTACAGCTTACGGCTAGCTTCCTAGTTTGCTTTTTTTGATTTTTCATTGAGTATAAGTCAAGACAGCTAACGCCATGCTCAAAGTATTGGAAAAGCCGTGGTTTTGTCACAGAAGCAATCTAGTTTAGAAAGAAGTTTTTCACAGTTTAAAAAGCCAGCGTCAGAAAACGCTGGCTTTTGCCGATAATAGTGCAGAGCTATTCAACTATCAGTTCTTCACTCAAGGATGACTGATGAAATTGTGATACTATAAGAATAAATTGGGAATGGCTTATGATGTCAATCGTTCACTCTTTTTGTAATTCTAGTATATCAGGAGTCAATATATGTTTGCACGGTACTGCACTTTTTGCAAAAATGGTTATTTCAGGTTAAAAAACGACATTTCAGATTTTCTGTTCCAGAAATAGCTATCACTATGATATAATTATTTTTATGATTATTACTATTCCTATAAAAACCATAAAGATATTGGCACACCATCTGATTCAGTCGTTGTTCTCTGGCTATTTTGATGGTATACATAAGGGGCATCAAGAATTATTTCGTGTTGCTAATAAGGCTGCGAGAAAGGATTTATTGCCTATCGTCGTTATGACCTTTAATGAATCTCCAAAGATTGCTTTAGAGCCTTATCATCCGGATTTGTTTTTGCATATTTTGAACCCTGCTGAACGTGAGAGAAAATTAAAGCGTGAAGGTGTAGAAGAATTATATCTCCTTGATTTTAGTAGTCAATTTGCTAGTCTCACAGCAGAAGAATTTTTTGCGACTTATATCAAGGCTATGAATGCCAAAATTATTGTTGCAGGTTTTGATTATACATTTGGTTCTGACCAAAAAACGGCAGAAGACTTAAAGGATTACTTTGATGGAGAAGTCATTATCGTTCCACCTGTAGAAGATGAGAAAGGAAAGATTAGTTCAACTCGTATCCGTCAAGCTATTTTAGACGGAAATGTGAAAGAAGCAGGAGAACTTTTGGGGGCACCGCTTCCATCAAGAGGTATGGTGGTTCATGGCAATGCTCGTGGTCGTACGATTGGTTATCCAACAGCTAATTTGGTGCTTTTAGATCGTACTTATATGCCAGCAGATGGCGTTTATGTCGTTGATGTTGAGATTCAAAGACAGAAGTATCGTGCTATGGCTAGTGTCGGGAAAAATGTGACCTTTGATGGAGAAGAAGCACGTTTTGAAGTCAATATTTTTGATTTTAATCAAGATATTTATGGGGAAACCGTCATGGTTTATTGGCTTGATCGTATTCGAGACATGACCAAATTTGATTCAGTTGATCAATTAGTGGATCAGTTAAAGGCTGATGAAGAAGTAGCTCGGAATTGGTCTTAAGAGTTTGAGTAAAGAAAAGAGGTTGTCTGTAACCCAAAAGATAGATGATTTAGTCTAACTTTTGAGGTCACGACATTACCTCTTTTTATTCTTTTTCAAATGTGAATCCTTCTCCAAGGATTTCATGGGCTTCTGTAATAGTTATAAAGGCTTGAGGATCGATTCGATGAATCATTTCCTTCATTTTCTCAATTTCATTTCTTCCGACAATACAGTAGATAATTTTCAAATCTTTTTGACTATAATAGCCTTGACCTGAGATGAAAGTAACGCCTCTACCTAGGTCATCATTAATCGCCTTAGCGAGTTGGTCAGGACGTTTTGTGATAATCATAAATCCTTTACCTGCATAGCCACCTTCGCCAATCAAATCAATAACACGCGAAACGATAAAATCAAACAAGAGCGTGTAGGAAACCAATCTCAAATCCTTGAAGATGATGAGAATGAGCATGAGAATACAAAAATCTAAGATAAAGAGCAACTTCCCCATAGATATATGAGTGTATTTATTGAGAATACGAGCTAGAATATCAGTTCCGCCAGTTGTACCTCCAGCATTAAAGATAATTCCAAGACCGATTCCCAATAGAATTCCGCTATAAGAGCTGCGATTAGTAAATCACCTTGAAGATCAATATGAAGGGGAATACGTTCAAAAAAGGCCAACCAGGCGGACAAGGCTAAGGTTCCTAGTAAACTAGAATAGAGGGACTTTGCTCCAAAAATCTTCCAAGCTAGTATGAAAAGGGGAATGTTAATCAGCAGGTTCATGAGAGAAACAGGGATTTTAAAAAGATAAAAAGTGATAAGGGTAATACCTGTTGCCCCTCCTTCAAAGAGATGATGAGGAACTACAAAATAAGTCAGACCAAAAGCATAAATAGCAGCACCTAGTAAAATGGTTAAAATGGGATAAATTTTTTTAATCATAGGACACCTCTTTTCTTATACAGTTGATTATATCAAATTTTTACAGAAAATTTGATTGACTCCGATAAGATTTTTAATCTTTTTGATATAATTAGAAGTAAGAAAACCAATCTGAATCCTAAAATAGAAAGATTGATACTAGGACAAAAATTAAGATTGTAACCGATTCATCTGTTACTATTGAACTAGCACTAGTAAAACAATTAGATATTACAATTGTTCCATTATCTGTAATGATTGATAATGTTGTTTATTCTGATGCTGATTTGAAAGAAGAAGGTAAATTTCTTCAGTTGATGCAAGAAAGTAAGAATCTTCCTAAAACAAGTCAACCACCTGTAGGTGTCTTCGCTGAAGTTTTTGAGAACCTATGCAAAGATGGTAGCCAGATTCTTGCTATTCATATGTCCCATGCTCTTTCGGGGACTGTAGAAGCAGCACGCCAAGGTGCCAGCCTATCTACTGCCGACGTGACAGTTATCGATAGTTCCTTTACTGACCAAGCTCTTGAAATTCCAAGTTGTTGAGGCTGCGAAATTAGCACAAGAAGGCAATGATATGGCGGAAATTTTATCTCATGTTGAAGAGGTAAAAAACCATACGGAGCTCTATATTGGTGTTTCTACTCTAGAAAATCTAGTAAAAGGTGGACGAATTGGCCGTGTAACTGGATTGTTGAGCTCCCTTCTCAATATCCGTGTTGTCATGCAAATGAAAGACCATGAATTGCAGCCAATTGTTAAAGGTCGCGGAGCTAAAACCTTTATGGTTGAGACGAGTTGACAACATCTCTCTCTGAACGTTCTGTAGCAGAGATTGGAATTTCATATTCTGGTAATGCTGACTGGGCAAAAGAGATGAAAGAAAGTTTACAAGCCTATGTTGAAAAACCAATTTCTGTTTTAGAAACCGGTTCTATTATTCAGACTCATACAGGTGAGAATGCGTGGGCTATTTTGGTACGTTACCATTCCTAAAAAAATAAAGAAAATGCGAATAAACAGCGTTTTTTAACTTGACCTATAAGGGATTTTTAGGGATATGATTATATTTGTTAATTAGAAATTAATTTGGAGGAATCATTAACATGGCAAACAAACAAGATTTGATCGCTAAAGTAGCAGAAGCTACAGAATTGACTAAGAAAGACTCAGCAGCAGCAGTTGAAGCTGTATTTTCAGCAGTAGCTGACTACCTTGCAGCTGGTGAAAAAGTTCAATTGATCGGTTTTGGTAACTTTGAAGTTCGTGAGCGTAGCTGCACGTAAAGGTCACAACCCACAAACTGGTAAAGAAATCACAATTGCAGCTTCTAAAGTTCCAGCATTCAAAGCTGGTAAAAGCTCTTAAAGACGCTGTTAAATAATCAGCCTTTAAAAAGCCTATCATATCAAGTATTTGAGCTTGTATGACAGGCTTTTTTTGTGTATAGGGGGCAAAACATTATTTTCCCTTTGTTACTTGTTTTAGGATGATATCAATCTGCGTTTTCATTGTTTTCTAATAGTGCTGAGTTTTTATACTCTTCGAAAATCTCTTCAAACCACGTCAGCGTCGCCTTACCGTAGATATATGTACGGACTTCGTCAGTCTTATCTACAACCTCAAAGCAGTGCTTTGAGCAACCTGCGGCTAGCTTCCTAGTTTTCTCTTTGATTTTCATTGAGTATTATTTGTCTCAAGATCAAACCATGAAGATGGATAATCGCATTCTATGATATTTTATTGATTTTCAGTTGAAGTCATATCAAATATTTAAGTAGAAAGAAAAGTCATATACTGTCTATTGAAAAATATTATAAATCGGATATAAAGACAGGTGAAATCTTCTGTGTTATACTAGAGATATGTTAGATTTGAAAGAATACGGTATTGTCATGTGGCCGGAGGAGAAGATTGTTTCTTTTCGTGAGAAACTTCTCGCTTGGTATGATGAAAACAAACGAGATTTACCTTGGAGGAGAAGTAGAAACCCTTATCATATCTGGGTGTCTGAAATCATGCTCCAGCAGACCAGGGTGGATACGGTTATTCCCTATTATGAACGATTCTTGGACTGGTTTCCAACAGTGGAAAGTTTGGCGAATGCGCCTGAAGAGCGTTTGTTGAAGGCTTGGAGGACTAGGATATTATTCTCGAGGTACGCAATATGCAGGCTGCAGCCCAGCAGATTATGACTGACTTTGGTGGTCAATTTCCAAATACCTATGAAGGAATTTCCAGTTTAAAAGGAATTGGTCCATACACAGCAGGAGCCATTTCCAGTATTGCTTTTAACTTGCCTGAGCCAGCTGTAGATGGTAATGTTATGCGGGTGCTGGCACGTCTGTTCGAAGTCAACTACGATATTGGTATTCCAAGTAATCGCAAAATTTTCCAAGCCATGATGGAAATCCTGATTGATCCAGAGCGTCCGGGTGACTTTAATCAAGCTTTGATGGATTTAGGGTCTGATATTGAGGCGCCAGTAAATCCTAGGCCAGAAGAGAGTCCAGTTAAGGACTTTAGTGCGGCATATCAGAATGGCACAATGGACCGTTATCCAATTAAGGCTCCCAAGAAAAAGCCTGTCCCAATTTATCTTAAAGCCTTAGTTGTGAAAAATTCTCAGGGGCAATTTTTACTTGAAAAAAATGAAAGTGAAAAGCTATTGGCAGGTTTTTTTGGCATTTCCCACTGGTAGAAGTAGATGACTTTTCGCAAGAGGAGCAGTTTGACCTCTTCCATCAGGTTGCAGAAGAAAGTGTAAACTTTGGCCCCAGTCCAGAAGAGAGTTTCCAGCAGGACTATGACCTAGAAGTTGATTGGCTTGATGTTTGTTTTGAGACTGTCAAGCATGTCTTTAGCCATCGAAAGTGGCATGTTCAAATTGTAGCAGGTCAGGTGAGTGACTTTCATGATTTTTCAGATAGGGAAGTTCGCTGGCTTTCACCAGAAGAGTTTCAAGGATGTTCCACTTGCCAAACCCCAACAAAAAATCTGGCAGGCTTATGCACAAGTCAACTTAGACAGTAGCAAAGACTAGCTATTGTGTCTTCTTGCTATTTTTTTGGTATAATAGTAGAGAAAAAGGTGAACATATGAAAAAAATATTAATTGTAGATGATGAAAAACCAATCTCAGATATTATCAAGTTTAATATGACCAAGGAAGGTTACGAGGTTGTAACTGCTTTTAATGGTCGTGAAGCACTAGAGCAATATGAAGCAGAGCAACCAGATATTATTATTCTGGATTTGATGCTTCCAGAAATTGATGGTTTAGAAGTTGCTAAGACTATTCGTAAGACAAGTAGTGTACCTATTATCATGCTGTCAGCTAAAGGATAGCGAATTTGATAAGGTTATCGGTTTTAGAGCTTGGGGCGGATGACTATGTAACCAAACCCTTCTCAAATCGTGAGTTGCAGGCGCGTGTCAAAGCTCTCCTTCGTCGCACGGACTTGGCTTCTGTAGATAATCAAGAGTCAGATGAAAATAAAACTCAGCCCCTTGCAAATTGGGGACTTGGAGATTGTTCCCAGATGCTTATGTTGCTAAGAAAATACGGTGAAGAACTAGACTTAACTCACCGTGAATTTGAGCTTTTGTATCACTTGGCTTCTCATATCGGTCAAAGTAATTACGCGTGAACACTTGCTTGAAACGGTCTGGGGGTATGATTATTTCGGAGATGTTCGAACAGTTGACGTAACCATCAGACGTTTGCGTGAGAAGATAGAAGATACACCAAGTCGTCCTGAATATATCCTAACACGTCGCGGTGTTGGTTATTATATGAGAAATAATGATTAAACTAATTAAAGATACAGTTTTAACCAGTGATTTTATCTTTATCCTCATTCTACTTGGCTTTATTTTAGTAGTGACCTTGCTTTTGCTAGAAAATCGTCGGGATAATATTCGGTTGAAAGCAAATCAATCAAAAAGGTTAAAGGACCTGATTGCAGGAGATTATTCTCAGGTATTGGATATGCAGGGAAGCTCTGAAATCACAAATATTACCAATAATCTCAATGATTTATCAGAAGTAATTCGTTTAACCCAAGAAAATCTGGAACAAGAGAGTAAACGATTGCATAGCATCCTATCTTACATGACGGATGGAGTCCTTGCGACCAATCGTCGCGGTAAGATTACCATGATTAATGACATGGCTAAGAAACAGCTAGGTGTTCAGAAAGAAGATGTTCTCAACAAAAGTATTCTGGAATTGCTTAAGATTGAAGATGAGTATGAACTTCGTGATTTGATTACCCAAATTCCTGAACTCATGATTGATTCTCAGGATGCTAATGGTGAGTATCTGAGCCTCCGTGTTCGCTTTGCCTTGATTCGTCGAGAGTCTGGCTTTATTTCGGGTTTGGTTGCTGTTTTGCATGATACGACGGAGCAGGAAAAGGAGGAACGCGAACGGAGACTCTTTGTTTCCAATGTTAGTCATGAGTTACGGACCCCTCTAACTAGTGTGAAAATCCTATCTTGAAGCCTTGGATGAGGGAGCCTTTGTGAAACCTGTAGCACCAGACTTTATCAAGGTATCTCTAGATGAAAACCAACCGTATGATGCGGATGGTGACGGACCTTCTCCATCTTTCACGGATTGATAATGCAACCAGTCACCTAGATGTGGAACTGATTAACTTTTACTGCCTTTTATTACCTTTTATTCTCAACCGTTTTTGATCAGATAAGAGGGCAGGATGAAGAGAAGAAAATATGATTTGGTGAGGGATTATCCAATTACCTCTGTCTGGATTGAAATTGATACAGATAAGATGACACAGGTGATTGATAATATTCTTAACAATGCCATCAAGTATTCTCCAGATGGTGGGAAAATCACAGTGACCATGAAGACAACTGATGATCAGATGATTTTATCCATCTCAGACCAAGGCTTTGGGTATTCCTAAGCAGGATTTACCACGTATCTTTGACCGTTTTTATCGTGTGGATCGCGCTAGAAGTCGTGCCCAAGGTGGAACAGGTCTAGGGACTAGTCTATTGCTCAAAGAAATTATCAAACAACATAATGGCTTTATTTGGGCCAAGAGTGAATACGGTAAGGGATCAACCTTTACCATTGTGCTCCCTTATGATAAGGATGCAGTGAAAGAAGAAGTATGGGAGGATGAAGTAGAAGACTAGAATGAGTGAAACAGGCTTTAAATACAGTATTTTAGCGTCGGGTTCCAGTGGAAATTCCTTTTATCTGGAAACCCCAAAAAAGAAGCTTTTAGTGGATGCAGGCTTATCGGGCAAGAAAATTACCAGCCTACTTGCTGAAATTAATCGCAAGCCAGAAGACTTGGATGCCATCTTGATTACGCATGAGCATTCAGACCATATTCATGGAGTGGGTGTTTTGGCTCGAAAGTATGGTATGGATTTGTATGCCAATGAAAAGACCTGGCAGGCTATGGAAAATAGCAAGTATCTTGGCAAGGTGGATTCTTCGCAAAAGCATATCTTTGAAATGGGCAAAACCAAAACATTTGGAGATATCGATATCGAGAGTTTTGGTGTGAGTCATGATGCAGTCGCACCGCAGTTCTATCGCTTTATGAAGGATGATAAGAGTTTTGTCTTTCTGACAGATACAGGTTATGTTAGTGACCGTATGGCAGGGATTGTCGAAAATGCAGATGGCTATCTTATCGAGTCCAACCATGATGTAGAGATTTTACGAGCAGGTTCTTACGCTTGGCGACTCAAACAACGAATCCTATCTGATCTCGGTCACCTTTCTAACGAGGACGGTGCTGAAGCTATGATTCGGACGCTAGGAAATCGCACTAAGAAAATCTACCTTGGTCACTTGTCTAAGGAAAACAATATCAAGGAGCTGGCTCACATGACCATGGTCAACCAGCTAGCACAAGCTGATCTGGGAGTTGGAGTAGACTTTAAGGTTTATGATACCTCACCAGATACCGCAACACCATTGATAGAGATATAAAAAAGAAGGCGAGTGCCTTCTTTTTTTATATATCTGTAGAGATTTGGTGTGGTATAATGTTTACAAATGATATGGGAGAAATGATGTGAAAAGAAAATGGTTATTCAAGGATTATTATGACACAACGATTATCATACTTGCGTTGATATCCGGCTCTTTGTCAACTGTAGTGGGTTGATGAAAAGCTAAGCTCGAGAAAGGACAAATTTCGTCCTTTCTTTTTTGATGTTCAGAGAGATAAAAATCCTTTTTTTGAAGTTTTCAGGCTCTATAATATTTGTAGTGGGTAACCCCCTATGGATATTATGGAGCCTGATATCCATGTTCTTGTCTTGCTTGGATTTTGCTGAGATGATTGATTTAGACAGTCCTCCATACAGTATTATTGACTTACAACTTTGGTTTGTGTTTGTGGTAGATTATGGTTGGCGGTTCTTTTCAAGTAAAGCAAAATGGAGGTTTATACTTGAAAATATCTTTTGATTTATTAGCTATTCTCCCTTTAAATGCTATTTTTACAGTATTTCGATTAGGGCGTATCTTTCGCTTAGCAAGGCTGACAAAAATTACTGAAACTGACTCGTTTACTTAGAATAATTGGACTTACAGGTAAATTAGAAAGAAAAATTAGTAGATTTTTACGGACAAATGGCCTGATTTATATCTTATATGTTAATATCTTTATCGTTCTAGTAGGAAGTTCAATTTTTATCTGTTGTTGAAGAAAAATCTTTTTCAGAGAGTCTTTTGGTGGGCTCTTGTTACTGTAACGACAGTTGGTTATGGGGATATTGTTCCGACTTCGTTCTTTGGTAAATGGTTAGCTGTTTTATTAATGCTTGTCGGTATTGGAACAATAGGAATGTTAACAAGTGCCTTGACGAACTTTTTTGTAAAAGATAATCCAGATGAACAGATAAAACTTGATAAACTCCAAGATGAATTATCTAGTCAAAGAATATTAATAGAGAAACAATCCGAGAAGATAGAAGAACTGCATAGAATGATAAAAGACTTAGTTGAAAAAATATAATAAAGGTGAGACAAAACTTGATTCGAGGAGAAATCAAGTAAGTCTTGACACAATAAAACGCATAATATCAAGGTCTGGCACCTTACATTATGCGTTTTTGTGATTTTTATTAGAATGGCAATTTCCCTGCGAAAGCACCTAATTTTTTCTTAGTCGTTTCATCGATTTGTTCAAGAGCTGAGTTGATGGCTTGAACAGTCATATCAGAAAGGGTTTCGAGGTCTTCTGGGTCAACGACAGTTGGATTGAAGTCAATGCTGATAACTTTCTTATCTCCAGTTAAGGTCGCTTGAACAAGATCTTGAGCAGATTTGCCAACAAATTGCATAGCAGCAAGTTCAGCTTGGCTTTGTTCCATTTGTTTTTGAAGTTTTTGTGCTTGGCGCATCATGTTTTGCATGTTCATCATGTTGATTTACAGTTTCCTTTTAACTTATTTTCTTTCTTATTTTATCAATTTTGAGGTTAAAAGTCTATTGTTAGTATAAATCCCCCAACATTAAATTTTCTGAAAATCTATTAAAAAATGAGTGGAAACGTGGTATAATGAGACGTAAAATTAATTCAGGTTTCCTGAACCGATAGGAGTAAACAATGAAAAAACTAGGTTTTGTCCTTTTATCTTCAGCCTTGCTATTGACAAGCTTGTGCTGTTAGGTTTGAAAAATCAGCAGATACAACCGATTCATCTAAGGTTACAGCCTTGTCTGAAGACAAGCAAAAATGCTTGATAAGGCCACTGCTGACTATAAGACTTTTGTGCAAGAGCAAATCGATAAACTCTTGACAGATACGGAAGGCTTTGTCAAACTGTTGAAAGAAGGCAAATTAGAAGAGGCTAAGATGGTCTATCCACTGATTCGTATGTCTTATGAGCGTTCAGAACCGATTGCTGAGAGTTTTGGTGAGTCAGATGTCAAGATTGACTTCCGTTTGGCAGACTATATGGACGAAAACAAGACAGAAGAAGGTTGGTCAGGTTTCCACCGTATCGAGCGTATCCTTTGGGAAGACAATACAACTAAAGGGAACTGAAAATCAAGATAAGGAAGAGTAAATCTGCACTAATAAAAAAACTTTGTTCTCTAGAAACCATCGTGTGGCTAGCTAGAGTGCAAAGTTTTTTGATTTTCTAGTTAAAGTGAAGACTGTATTCTTTATAAGTCACAAGGCTATTAAGGAGCAGTGGACATCAAAATGATGATTTTGAGTTTTTATTATTTTTGCTTTGTAGCAAGGTAACATAGTCGCTTTTTGTGTGAAATAAGTGGGAAAGAAAAACAGTTCTTTGGGTTTGATCGATAAAGTAAAGCAAGATATATTGCCCGATAATTTTTCCTCTTGTTGAGTACTTACTGTTGATTTTTAGTCCTATTTTTTCATCTGCATCAAAACCAGCTTCAGGAAAGGTTTCTAAACTTTTTAAGCCGTCTAGAATTTTGGTCACAGTATTTTTAGCAGACTGAGGTGATAAAAGAACAGTGCTGATGTAGGAGTCTACTGAAAAAGTCATCAAATTGATGGCTTTTTTGTTATACTAGAGATGAGGTGAGATGATGCTTGATAATCAGTTAACTATGGATGTCAGTCCTTATTCTAGTTTGTATGATATCGTGGTTCCTAAAAACCACTTTTTACGTCAGCTAACTGAACTCTGTGATTTTAGCTTTATTTATGATGAACTAGAAAAGAATTATCGTCCCGATTTTTGGGCGTAAAAGCTTATTCACCGATTATGATGTTCAAATATCTCTTGTTAAAAGATATTTATAAGTTATCAGATGTAGATGTGGTAGGACGTTCCTTGTCAGATATGGCCTTTAAATTTTTTTCTTGGTCTAGCTCCTGAGGATTCTGTTATCAGAGCCATCCTCTCTGACGAAAATTTAGAAAGCTAAGAATTAAAGATGACAAACTGCTTGATGTATTGATTCAGAAGTCTGTTCAAATTGCACTCGAACATAACTTGATTAAGAGTAAAATCCTCATTGTGGATGCCACTCACCAAATCTCATTATAATCATAGAAACCCCAAGAAATCCTTAGAGAGCGTTCAAAAGCTTTACGTAAAACAATTTATCAACATTCAGAAGATATCAAAATAGAATTTCCAAAAGAAACCTCAGGAAGATAACCTCGAAGCAGAGTTGACCTATACAGAGGAGTTAATGGCTGTGGTTGAAAAAAACACGAGGAACTCTTAGCCCTACCGACTGTTTCTCAAAAGTTCAATTACCTAAGAGAGGCTGTCGAGGACGACTTAGAACATTTGGAAGCTTCTGTTAAGGAGGAGGCTAGGCTCGGACATAAGACAGCCGACACCTCTTTCTATGGATATAAAAGTCATATCGCTATGACGGATGAACGGATTATTACTGCTTGCGTGGTCACTTCTGGTGAACAAAGCGATGGGAAATATTTACCTGAGTTATATGTCAAAACAAAGGAAAATAGTCTGGACATCGAGACTATTATTGGTGATGCGGCTTATTCAGGAAAGGACAACATTCAACTAGCTCGCAAAGAAAAGATTCATTTGGTTTCAAAACTGAATCCTTCTGTTTCAAAAGGTTACCGTAAAGAAGAGGATGCGTTTGAATTTAATAAAAGATGCAGGGGCTATTTGTCTGTCCAGAAGGACACATGGCTGTTCATAAAGCAAGGACAGGGAAAAAAATATCAAAATAAGAATCAAGTTGTCACTCATTACTTTGACATTGAGAAGTGCAAGAGTTGCCTTTCAAGGAAGGATGTTATAAGGAGGGGCAAAGTCTAAAAACTTATTCAATAGCCATTAAGAGTGACGACCATCTTTTCAGAAGAAATTTCAGGAAACACCTTATTTTTAAAGAAATGGCCAGACATCGCTATAAAATCGAAGCAAAGAATGCCGAACTAAAAACAGAGACATGGCTTTGATGTCGCGAGAGCATCGGGTCTTTTTCAGCATGGAGTTACAGGCAGCAACAACCATCTTTCGTGGTCAATATGAAACGAATTATGACCTTAATAAATACAAAATAACCGAGGAACTCGCTCAAATTAACGAGAGATTCCTCGGTTTTTCATTTCATTAAAAAGTAAGAGACCTATTTTTTTCAGTGGACTCTGATGTAGTTATGGATACTATCAATTGCCTGACTCACTTCAGTCGAAATAATTACTTTATAAGTCATATCGTAGCCTCATATCATCTAAGGAAGTTCCTTGTCCGGATTCATATTCTCTTAAGGCGCGTTCAGATTGGGCTTGTAGTTCCTGAATCAATCGCTCACGGTGTAAATCTTCTGCAGTTTTTATTGGTAAATCCTGTTCGAGAACAATTTGCTCGATAAAAAGACTAATAGCATCCGTCATAGTCATTCCTTTTTCCTTGATGATAGCTCTAGCTTGTTCCATTGATGACTCATTGATTTTAAAATTGTATTGCTTAGTAAGTGATGTCGTCATGGTATATCTCCAATCTATACTATATATGCTAGTATATATCCTTTATACTTTTTAGGCAAGAAAAAACTTTGTACTCTAGAAACCATTGTGAGGCTATTGAGAGTGCAAAGTTTTTTTGAGTTTGGAACATGAAAACAGCAGTTGATTTCAAGAAACAAAAAGAACAGCCGAAGCTGTCTTTTTATCATTATTTGAGACCGTATTTTTTGTTGAAACGATCCACGCGTCCATCTGCTTGAGTGAACTTTTGACGTCCAGTGTAGAATGGGTGTGAGTCTGATGAAATTTCCACACGGATCAATGGGTAAGTTTCGCCTTCGAACTCAACTGTTTCGTTAGAGCGTTTTGTTGAACCGCTAAGGAATTGGTAACCAGTAGTTGTGTCCATGAAGACAACTGGGCGATATTCTGGATGGATATCTTTTTTCATTTTGCAATATTTCCTTTCTGCCATGGTCTCTTTGCGAGCCATAGATTGTTACCATACTAGTCTATCAGATTCTGAAAAGTTTGGCAAGTATTTTATCAGTTTTTAAGCAAGTTTTTTAACTTTTGGTAGATGATTTCGTTTTCCTCTAGGCTATAGGAATTAGCACCGCTTGCTGAGGGTGGCCTCCACCATCATGTTCCTTGGCAATTTCATTGATAGGATGGATTTTTACTGCGTAAGCGAACACGGTAGTGGCCATCAGCCTGTTCTACAAAAAAATTCCCCAGAGACTGACGCTGTCAATCCGACCAGGCGCTCCCGACAATAGCGGCAGTTTCAGCATCGGTGACATTGAATTGTTTTCAAGATTTTCCTGACTCAGGATAACACGCGCTGCACCATTTTCATCCACTTCCAGATGGTCGTAGATGTAGCCTTGAAGTTTAGCAATTTTGTAGCTCATAGTGTCCATTTTGCGGGTGAGAGCCGCAAAGTCAAAGTTATGTTCTCTCAAATAAGCAGCTAGGCGAAGAGTCCGTGCAGTGGTAGAAGGGTAGAGGAAGCGACCTGTATCACCGACAATTCCTGCAAAGAGCAACTCAGCAGCGCGATCTGACAAGGCCAGTTGGGTTGTTTGGGCAAATAGGGTAATCATCTCGCTAGCGCTACTTGAACTAGTATCCACCCAAGATAGGTCACCGTATACATCATCATTTGGATGGTGGTCAATCTTAATGAGAAAATCACCTTGACTATAGCGCTTATCATCGATACGAGCAGTATTCGCCGTATCACAGACGATAACAAGGGCGCCTTGGTAGGCACTATCTTCAACAAGATCCATCTCAGCCATCCAAGTAAGAGTTGGTTCATCATAACCTACGGCTTTGATGGTTTTTCTGGGAAAATGATGTTTGAGAAGAGCTTTCAAGCCCACCTGACTTCCCAAGGCATCAGGGTCTGGTTTCATATGACGATGAATGATAATCGTGTCGTATTCTTTGATTTTTTCTAAAATTTGATGGCAAATGTCCATAAATAACCTCAATTCTTTCTCATTTCATTGTAGCACAAGAATTTTTATTTTTAAAATGAAAAAGATGTGATATAATGGAGAAAGATAAATTGAGGAGGACGATATGGCATTAGCAAAAATTGTATTTGCCAGTATGACCGGTAATACCGAAGAAATTGCAGATATTGTAGCAGACAAATTACGTGACTTGGGCTTGGATGTCGATGTTGATGAATGTACAACTGTTGACGCTTCAGACTTCTTGGAAGCAGACATCGCTATCGTTGCGACCTATACTTATGGTGATGGTGAATTGCCAGATGAGATGATGGACTTCTACGAAGACCTAGCAGATCTTAACTTGAATGGCAAAATCTACGGAGTGGTTGGCTCAGGAGATACCTTCTACGATGAATTCTGTAAGGCTGTAGATGACTTTGACCGCGTTTTTTTGTTTCAACAGGGAGCAGAAAAAAAGGTTCAGAATGTGTTAAAGTTGATCTTTCTGCTGAGGAAGAAGACATTGAACGTTTAGAACAATTCGCAGAAGAATTGGCTGCTAAAGTAGGATAAGCATAAACGTGCACTGATGGAATCAATCAGTGCATTTTTTTATCGTGAGTTGGGATTTTACTAGCCTATTTGGTGGCTTTTTGATACAATAATTCAAATAAAGGAGGAGACTGTATGGATTTAGATATTATTCGTCAAGAAATTGATCAAATTGACGATCAAATTGTCAAACTGTTAGAAGAACGAATGCATTTGGTTGAGGATGTAGTTGCCTATAAGAAAGCTTCGGGTAAACCAATTTTAGATACCAAGAGAGAAGAAGTTATTTTTGAAAAGGTTAGAAGTCGTGTAGAGGACAAGCGCTATCAGGAGACTATTGTCGCGACTTTTTCGGACATACTCAAACGTTCGCGTGATTATCAGGATCAAAATATCAAATGAAAAAAGAACAATTTTATCCGCTAGGGATTTTTCTAGCTGCTATGTTGGGCGGACTTGTGCGCTACCTTGTTTCTACTTGGTTACCAGCCAGTCCAGACTTTCCTTGGGGCACTCTCTTTGTCAACTATCTGGGAATTTTCTGCCTGGTTTATCTTGTCAAGGGATATCTGGTCTATAAAGGAACCAGTAAAGGCGTTATTTTAGCACTGGGGACGGGCTTTTGTGGCGGTTTAACAACTTTTTCCAGTCTAATGCTTGATGCTGTGAAACTGCTTGATACAGGGCGTTATCTTAGTTTAGTTATGTATTTGCTTTTTGAGTATTGGTGGAGGTCTACTCTTGGCTTATTGTCTGGGGAGGAAAAAATGGTAATGGTCTATCTTGCAATTGCTTGTGGCTGCGGAGCGCTCGTACGGTATTTCTTTTCTCGCTATAATCAAGCTTCTACATTGCCACTCGGAACGCTTATAGCCAATCTTTTAGGTTGTTTTTTGATTGGCTTATTCTACAATCATGTGGAGTCTAAAGGAAGTCTATGCTATTCTAGCAACAGGATTTTGCGGAGGTTTGACAACTTTTTCGACCTTGAATGATGAACTTCAAAGACTGTTAAGAGATAAGAAGGTTTTTTACATTTACCTGACCTTGACCTACCTAGGTGGTTTGATTGCGATTTTTTAGGAATTTTTGCTATGTAAGTGTCTAGTGTTTTGAGATAAATAGAAAATATTGAACTAACGGAAAAATCCGTTAGTTCTTTTTTGTATTTTGGGAGGAAAATATGTCAGATAATATTGAAATTGTTATGGATATTGATTCGTTAGAAATTTTTCGATGTAATAGATCTTGATAAGAATGAAAATATGGTTGATTGTATCCCTGAAGGAAATTCTGAAGAAAAGGTATCTACATACGATGACCTCGATAGGGTTTGGCTTGGAAATGGTTATTATTATAAGCCCTCTAGTCTACTTTGGGAAATTATTAAAGACGATGTTATTCATGGATTAAAGCCTAGAAATAAACATGGCAATTATCCTTACTCCAGAAGAGCAAGAGATGGAACTTGGGGACAAACTAGCCAATTGACTCAGGATGAAGCTTTATGGTTGACTCTAGAGTTTAATCCAGAATTGATGGGGTATGTGTAGGAAAAATAAAAAGATTTAGAGAGTGAGAAAATTTAGGGTGCTCCAAAATCGTTTAAAACTTTTAAAGGCAATACCTTAAAATAAACTAGTATGTAGAAAGGACGTACATATGACAAGACAGGAGTTAATTCAAGAAATAATGTCTTTGAGACAGTTGACAAGCCATGAAGCAGATGTAGTTATTTCACTGTTAGAAAGACAAAAGATGATTACTTTCACACCACAAAATCAGCTTGCGTGTAATCTGAACTTATTCCAAGTGGGGTATTGATTTATGGCATATGGAAGAAAAAGTCTAATCCAAATTCAAGCTACAGAAATTCATTATCAGCTTCCTAAAGTTTTGGTTGGAACAACTTATTATCAAAAATTATGTGCTGAAGCAAAAATTTGTCTACATGTTGATTAATGATCGTTTGAAATTATCACTTCAAACAGCTAAAGATACGGGTAATTTTGTTGATAAAAATGGTGATGTATATGTCATCTATCCGAATAGTGAATTATGTCAAGACACTGGTTATGGGAAAGATAAAATCATCAAGTTAAAGAAAGACTTAGTTAAATATGATTTGCTTGATGAAGAACGGCAGGAATGAAACTACCTAATAGATTGTACCCTAAAAAAATGTTGTATCAGATCCAGAATTATTGAATATGGCTTTTGAAACAGTTCCAAATCCTTGGGAAATCTATGAAGTCGGAAATGCCGAAATCAAGAATTCGAAATATCGACTTCAAGAAGTCAGCAAAACCGAAATCAAAGAAGTCGGCAAAACCGAAGCAAGTAAGAATAATCTAATTAAGAATGATAAAAGAGATTTTGATACTAATCGATACGAAGACGAAAAGTCTTTATCTGATGTATCAATCTCTGAAGCATTTAAAATGGGGCAACATGGTTTCCTTTCTCCTCAACTAGTTCAGAAACTCAGTTTATTTGGAAAAAGATGCAAAAATTCTTGAAAATAAGATTTATCAATCAAAACGTAAAGTTGAGACAGATTACAGGAACCTCTTAGCTAATCAAGAAATTTATGGAGAGATGTGGCTGCAGGATCTTGAACGTGAGCTTGATAAATTTATTTTCAAAATCAAAAACAGGAGAGGTTGAAGGAAAATCAATACAGAATGTTCCAGCGTACTTCTACAAAATGATGATTCATTTTTGGAAGATGGCTTTGCTCATTGAAAAAGAAAATGGTTTCCTTGAGGTATCAGGACAAAGTGAGCACGCTAGAAAATTCCCTAATGAGTGCCCTAGTCTGATTGCATACTATTATCCAGATAAACTGTCGGAGACGAAAACTGAATCACTATTTAGCTGAGTTGTCTAAAGATACCGCAACATGTTAAGAGAAAGATGGTTGACTTTCTGGAATTAAGATAGTTCCATATTTGTAAAATACT